>Ga0194063_10000039_pt1 | contig 99769 bp, 101 predicted proteins | sample SepL3720m_MetaG_FD_155459 | JGI IMG/M metagenome (GOLD analysis project Ga0194063, IMG submission 155459) | Anoxic zone freshwater microbial communities from boreal shield lake in IISD Experimental Lakes Area, Ontario, Canada - Sep2016-L373-20m | ecosystem: Environmental > Aquatic > Freshwater... | reverse complement strand
ACCTTGTACTGCTCAATCAGCATCTGTTCAACCGGCACGCCTTCGTTGCGCGCGGCCTGCAGGCACTGCGCCAACTCGTCGGCCGTCATGATGCCGTCGGAAACCAGACCATCGAACTTGGTCGCCCTTCGCCGCAAACTCTCGGCGGCCTTCTGGACGCGCTGCCGGATCGCGATGGCAAGCGTCTTGCAGAGCTGGGAAACCCCCTCAACTTCGAGCTCGCTGAATGCCAGGTTGCTCTTGTTGTTGATGATCTGCAACACACCATGCAGTGTGTCGCCCTCAAGAATTGGGGCTGCCAGCATCTGGCGGGTTCTGTAGCCTGAGCGCTTGTCAACCTCCTTCAGAAAAGTCAGCGCCGGGTGGATCCTCTTGAGTGCCTGATCGTCATAGACATCGGTCAGGTTAATCAGTTGTTTGCTGAAGGCTGCATAACCGGCGATGCTCTGTGGTGTGATCGGAAGCTTGAGCTCGCGGCTGCTTTTCAGACCGGTCTTGACCTTAGAGACAATGGCGCTGCGGTCTTCGTTGACGGCGTACAGGGTGAGTCGATCTGCATTGAACAGCCGGCAGATATCCTGGCTCGCCTCCAGCATGATCTGTTCAAGATTTTCGGTCTCGTGAATGCGTGCTGTCACCTGCTGTAACTGCTTGTAGAAAAGTGCCTCAAACTGGATGCCACTTCGCTCAGGCAGGCTGGCGAGGGTTGCTGGTTGTGTCACTTCATCCATAGGGCGAACTCCTGACGCAAGTGCATTGGGCCAATGTCGTGTGCAAGGTCAGTCAAGTTTCAATAAACTGCATTTGCGTGCCCGCCAATTCAATCAGGTCACCATTCTTCAGTGGGACGGGTTCAGAACCAAACGGCCTGCCATTGAGCGCGGGGTTGCCAGCGCCCTCCACGTGGATCACAAAACCACGCTGTTGACGGGTGATGGCTGCAACGGCAATACCAGGCTTGCCGATTGTGGTGACTGCCTTGGTCAGCGGCACCTGCCGGCCGGCAGCTGCTCCCGAGAGCACCTTGATGGCGGCTTGCGGCACATGGGTCGCATCGTCGGTCAAGCCAGCGGGGGCAGACTTCGGCGAGGGGTCGTCGACAGCATCGCTGATAAATTTGATCTTGTACTTGCCGACCTCTACTGTGTCGCCGTTTCGCAGCAATTGCTTCTTGGCAGCTTTGCCGTTGACATAGGTGCCGTTGGTGCTGTTAAGGTCTTCCAGATAGACCTCGCTGCCGGAGAGTTGCAGCACGGCGTGCTCGCCACTGATGGCGAGATTGTCAATCACGATATCGTTATAAGGCCGCCGACCCAGGGTTGTCCTGTCCTTGGTCAACTGCACTTCCTTGATCACGACGCCGTCGATCGAAACAATCATTTTCGGCATGACTGACTCCTGTTACTGAACCTGACTATAGATGCTCTCATGAATTCAATGTTTCCCCAGCCATCTTGACATCAGGCCGCTCCTTTCGCGCCCACTGACTGCTTGCATCAGCAGTACAGTGATGTTATCGCGTCCGCCATTCTTGTTGGCCAGGGCGACCAATTCATCTGCCATTTGCGTCAAGAGTGAGGCATTTTTCAAGATGCCGGCAATGGCCGCATCGTCGATCATGTCGGACAGGCCATCCGTACACATCAAATAGATATCACCCAACTCGACGTGCAGTTCATTAACCTCCAGCAGCACCTCATCTTCTACCCCCATGGCTCGGGTTACCAGATTTCTCAACGGTGACAGAGCGGCTTGCGCTGGCGTCAGCATGCCCGCATCCATTTGCTCTTGCAGCAGGGAGTGATCTTTGGTGACCTGCAGGAATTGATCGCCACGCAAGCGATAGCATCGGGAATCTCCGACGTGCCCCAAGAGCAGTTTGTCCCCGTGAAAAACACCTGCTACGAGCGTCGTTCCCATGCCGGAATATGCCGGATTTGCACGTGCGGCCTGGTGGATAGATTGATTGGCGTTGTCAACAGAGGTCTCCAGGGCACGCCTGATCTCGCGGCTGCTGGCTTGCTCACCCGCCTTGGACAGCCAATGCGTCAATTCAGTCTTGATCAGCGAGGTCGCCATGCTGCTGGCAACTTCGCCCGCGTTATAGCCCCCCATGCCATCAGCCAGCACGGCAACGCCTGTCGCGTCATCAAAAGTCACCGAATCTTCATTATTGTTGCGGGACCGACCTGGGTGAGTGAGCGAACAGAACATGTAATTCATTGTGTGTCCCACTCTATTCCCATATGTCTCGCAAGGTGTTGACGGTTGTGCGCATCAGTTGCCTGTGCTGGATTCCTTGCCATGGCGCTGCTGGAGCAAGCGCCCCAAGCCCAGCACCAGGCCGGCACCGGCAGCGGCCGCAAGGTAGTGCGCCCAAGGGTAGCCCACCAGAGCGCCCTTCAGGGCGACGTCACTGATGATGGTTTCCCCGCCGACCCAACCAATCAACGCCGCGCCAAGTGTCACGATGATGGGGAAGCGCTCCATCAATTTGATCATCAGCGTACTGCCAAAGATCACCAGCGGAATGCTGATGGCCAGCCCCAACACCAATAGCAACATGCTGCCTTTGGCGGCAGCGGCCACGGCAATCACATTGTCCAGACTCATCACCAGATCGGCAATCAGGATGGTGCGTACCGCTGCCATCAGACTGCCGTGCTCCTTGGCCTGGCCATCGTTCTCTTCTTCGTCACCCAGCAATTGCACACCGATCCAGAGCAGCAACATTCCGCCGATGATCTGCAGAAACGACATCTCGAGCAATTTGGCGGCCACCACTGTCAGCGCAATGCGCAGTACCACCGCAGCCCCAGAGCCCCAGAAAACCGCTTTTCTCTGCTGCGCAGGCGGCAAGGACCTTGCGGCCAGGGCAATTACCACCGCGTTGTCACCCGACAGAATGATGTTGATCCAGACAATCTTGAGCAGACCGATCCAGAAGTCAACGCTTTGCAGCAGTTCCATCTGCATTCTCCTGTGTTGCTAATGCAAGAAGCGCCCAAACACGGAGTCTGGAGCGCTTCTTGTTCGTTTGAAGTGTAACGGCCTCTTGGCCGCCCGAAGGTTTCTCTCGGTATTTACAGCAGTGCCTTCAGCAATTTTGCCATTTCGGAAGGATCACGCGTAACCTTGAAGCCACACTCCTCCATCACCGCCAACTTGGCTTCGGCCGTATCAGCTCCTCCGGAAATCAGGGCGCCGGCGTGTCCCATGCGTTTGCCTGCAGGTGCCGTGACGCCAGCGATAAAGCCGACGATGGGTTTCTTCATGTTCGCTTTGCACCAGCGGGCTGCGTCGGCTTCGTCCGGACCACCGATTTCGCCAATCATGATGACGGCATCGGTATCAGGATCGTCATTGAAGGCCCGCATGATGTCAATGTGTTTGAGGCCATTGATGGGGTCGCCGCCAATGCCGACTGCAGTGGACTGACCCAGACCAATTTCGGTCAATTGCGCTACGGCTTCATAGGTCAAAGTGCCTGAACGGCTGACCACGCCGATCCGGCCTTTGCGGTGAATATGACCCGGCATGATGCCGATTTTGATTTCATCGGGTGTGATGATTCCCGGGCAGTTGGGTCCCAGCAGTAGTGTCTTTTTGCCACCAGCGGCTTCTCTGGCCCGCATCTTGTTGCAGACTTCAAGCATGTCACGCACCGGAATGCCTTCGGTGATGCAGATCGCCAGATCGAGATTGGCTTCGACCGCTTCCCAGATCGCTGCCGCGGCGCCAGCGGGTGGCACATAGATCACCGATACGGTGGCGCCAGTTACTTGCGCTGCTTCCCTGACCGATGCGTAAATCGGTATGTTGAAAATCGATTCGCCGGCCTTTTTCGGGTTGACGCCGGCAACAAAACAGTTCTTCCCGTTGGCGTATTCCTGGCACTTCTCGGTGTGGAATTGGCCAGTCTTTCCAGTGATACCCTGGGTGATGACTTTAGTGTCTTTATTGATGAGGATGGACATGATTGACTTCCAAGGTTATGACTGAAGAGCGGCAATCACTTTTTGCGCCGCATCGGCCATGGTGTCGGCGCTGATGATGGGCAGACCGGAATCGGCCAGGATTTTCTTGCCCAGTTCCTCGTTGGTCCCCTTCATGCGCACCACCAGGGGCACATTCAGATTGGTTGCCTTGCATGCGGCAACCACGCCGGTGGCGATGGTGTCGCATTTCATGATGCCGCCGAAAATGTTGACCAGAATCGCCTTGACCTTGTCGTTCTTGAGCATGATTTTGAAAGCTTCGGTGACTTTCTCGGGTGTAGCGCCGCCCCCGACATCAAGGAAGTTGGCTGGCTCCCCGCCAAACAGCTTGATGGTGTCCATGGCCGCCATCGCCAGGCCTGCGCCGTTGACCAGGCAGCCGATGTTGCCGTCCAGACTGATGTAGGCCAGATCAAACTTGCTGGCTTCGACTTCGGCTGGATCCTCTTCGTCGAGGTCCCGGTAGGCGACGATTTCAGGATGCCGGTACAGCGCGTTCGAATCAAAGTTGAACTTGGCGTCCAACGCCTTGATGTGGCCGTTGCCTTCGAGAATCAGGGGGTTGATTTCAACCAGAGAAGCGTCGGTGTCCATGTACACCTTGTAGAGCTTTTGCAGTACGTCGACACACTGTGCGGTGGAAGCCGCCGGAACACCGATGCCGTTGGCCAATTCGGTGGCCTGGGCGGTGGTCAGACCGGTGGCCGGATCGACGAAGGCCTTGATGATCTTCTCTGGCGTGGCGTGCGCTACTTCCTCGATGTTCATGCCGCCTTCGGACGATGCCATCAAGGCAACACGCTGGCTGGCGCGGTCGGTGACGGCCGAAACGTAATATTCCTTCTTGATATCAGCGCCGTCTTCAATCAGGAGGCGGCGCACTTTCTGACCCTGCGCTCCGGTCTGGTGCGTCACCAGTTGCATGCCCAGAATTTCACCGGCAAGTTTCTTGACCTCGTCGATGGATCGCGCCAGCTTGACGCCGCCGCCCTTGCCGCGGCCTCCGGCGTGAATCTGCGCCTTGACGACCCACACCGGGCCGCCCAGCTTCTGCGCGGCCTCTACCGCTTCCTGGACCGTGAATGCGGCAATGCCACGCGGCACCGGCACACCAAATTGGCGCAAGATTTCCTTGCCTTGGTATTCGTGAATTTTCATAAAATTTCCTAATCAGTTGGGGAGAGAACCAAAGGTCTTCCCCACGACAAAACTTGGATGCTCTGCAGCGGGCGCTGGACAACGCAGTCCCAGACTGTATCATGCTGCAATGCACCAAACTTTAGTCATTCTTACGCCGCATGGCCAGACCTATTGATCAGGAGCAAGTCAATGCAAAAGATATTCATTGATGGCGAAGCCGGCACCACCGGCTTGCAGATCCGGGAACGTCTGCAGGACATGGCGGGTATCGAACTGGTCAGCATCGCTCAGGCTTTACGCAAGGATCCTGTCGCCAAGCGAGACTTGATGGCTCAGATGGATCTGGTGATACTGTGTCTGCACGACGAGGCTGCGCTGGAGTCGGTCGCGATGATCGATGAAATGGCTCTCGCCAGCGGCCAGCCGGGTCCGAAAATCATTGATGCGTCGACGGCGCACCGCACGGCTGCTGGCTGGGTGTACGGTTTTTCCGAACTCACTCCCGGACACCAGCAGGTGGTAGCGCAGGCGCGCCGCGTTTCCAATCCCGGCTGTTACGCAACCGGCACCATCGCTTTGCTTCGTCCTCTGCTTGATGTGGGTCTGATTCCCAAGGACTTCCCCCTGATCCTGCCTGCCGTGAGCGGCTATTCGGGTGGTGGACGCAGCATGATCGAAGCCTACGAAAGGAACGAGGCACCGGCTTTCGAACTGTACGCACTGGGCCTGAAACACAAGCACCTGCCGGAAATCATGAAGTACAGCGGCTTGGCGCGGCGACCCGTCTTTGTGCCGAGCATCGGCAATTTCAGACAGGGCATGCTGGTGCAAGTGCCACTGCATCTGGACCTGCTGCCGGGCCACCCCAGTGCACAGGATCTGCGTGAAGCGCTGAGCCGGCACTACAGCGGCAGTGAATGGGTGAGCGTCGAACCAGCGACGCCCGATGGCCGACTTGACGCACTGGCCTTGGTAGGCGGCAACAAAATGGAACTGCGGGTTTTTGCCAATGAAGGCGCGCGTGATGGGTTCAGCCACGCGGTGCTGGTTGCCCGCCTCGACAATCTGGGTAAGGGAGCCAGCGGTGCCGCTGTGCAAAATCTCAAGCTGATGCTGGGCCTTTGACGATTCTGCGGATCGCCTCCGCAGCAAAACCGCGCGCTGCCAAAAAGCGCATTTGCCGCGCTGCTTCCACAGGGGTGGCTGGCGGCGCGCTAAACTTCTTTTGCCAAACGGCTAGTGCCCGTTCGTGCTCACTGAGTTTGAGTTGCGCCGTCGCCCGCGCCACGGCTTGCGGGTCCAGGCCTTTGCCTTGCAACTCGTGCTTGAGGCGTGCCGTGCCGAGTTTGGCGGCGCGCCGATGCAGTACGGACTCGATCACCCGCTGCTCGCTGATGAAGCCCTTGGCCTGCAGTTCGTCCAGCGAGCGCTTTAGCGCGCCGGGTTCTTCCTCGAATCTTGCAAGCTTGCGTTCAAGTTCCGTGCGGGAGTGTTCGCGGCCGCTGAGCAGTCGCAGGGCGCGGCCTTTCAGTGAGAGCTGGACCGGCGACATAGGCCTTATGCCTTGCTGATTGCCTCGGCCTTCTTGCCTGGCGCTTTGACTTTTGCATCCGGCTCGGTCAACGAGGGTAACAAGGGGATGCCGAGCGACAGGCGCACCTTGTTTTCAATTTCGTGTGACAACTCCGGGTTTTCGCGCAAAAACTCTCTGGCGTTGTCGCGCCCCTGCCCGATCTTTTCACCGTTGTAGGCGTACCAGGCGCCGGACTTGTCCAGGATGTTGGCGTTCACACCCATGTCGATGATTTCGCCGTGGCGGCTGATGCCTTCGCCAAACAAGATGTCGAATTCGGCCGTTTTGAACGGTGGCGCCACCTTGTTCTTGACGACCTTGACCTTGGTCTCATTGCCGATCGCATCGTCACCCTTTTTGATGGTCCCGGTGCGTCGGATGTCCAGACGCACTGAGGCATAGAACTTGAGCGCATTGCCGCCGGTGGTGGTTTCCGGAGAGCCAAACATGACGCCGATTTTCATGCGGATCTGATTGATGAAGATCACCATGCAGTTGGTCTTCTTGATGTGCGCTGTGAGCTTGCGCAAGGCTTGGCTCATCAACCTGGCCTGCAATCCCGGCAAAGAGTCACCCATCTCCCCTTCAAGCTCTGCCTTCGGGGTCAGCGCTGCGACCGAGTCGACCACAATCAGGTCGACGGCCCCGGAGCGCACCAGGCTATCCACGATTTCCAGCGCCTGCTCGCCGGTATCGGGCTGGCTGATCAGCAGGTCTTGCAGATTGACGCCAAGGTTTTGCGCATACTGGATGTCCAGCGCGTGTTCGGCGTCAATGAAGGCGCATTGACCACCGACTTTTTGCATCTCCGCAATGACTTGCAGCGTCAGCGTTGTCTTGCCGGACGATTCCGGGCCGTAGATTTCGACCACCCGACCGCGTGGCAGGCCACCGACCCCCAAAGCGATGTCCAGGCCGAGTGAGCCGGTCGAAACCACCTGGATGTCCTCAATCACTTCACCCTCACCCAGGCGCATGATGGTGCCCTTGCCAAACTGTTTTTCAATTTGGGCCAGTGCCACCTGCAGGGCTTTGGCTCTTTCGCTGTTGGCGGGGCTTGGGGTTTTGACGGATGCGTCCATAAAGTACTCCTTGAATGGCAACGGGTTGATTTTGGCTTCGATCAGAGCATCTTCTGGTTTTAACAACAGGCTGGATGCTTGAACAGTAGTGTAACGCAACTATTGAAATCGAAAAGCTGTATTTTTAGTCAATTTGATTTACTATATGCGGCATGCCCGAAACAAGCGAAATGGTCCGCAGGCCAGGATGGCGCCAGGCCCATCTGGGGCACTGGATGAACCTGGCTCTGCAACGCTTTGATGCCCGGGTGCTGTTCCTGATGTCGCGCAACGAGGCGGTGCCACTGGCCTTGTCCAACCTCGCTGCCCGTGGCTGCCTGAGCGCGTCCCACATTCACATCACGCGCCATCTGGCACTGGAGGGGTCGCGCTTGACGGAACTGGCTCAGCGTGCCGGTGTCAGCAAACAGGCCATGGGCAAACTGGTGGAGCAGTGCGAGGCCTGGGGTTTGGTTGGAAAAATGGCTGATCCCCGCGATGCGCGCGCGCGACGCATTGTGTTCACGTCGGTTGGGCTGACCTGGTTGCAAGCCTTTGGCGATGCCGTTGCGCAGGCGCAGGACGAACTCAGGGCGGCCGTTGGGGCAGAGGTTGCAACCGTGATGGCCATGGGTCTGGAAGCCTATGCAGCGTGAAACCCTGTTAATTCTGTCGCGAAAATTACAGGCAGATTCGCGGACGCCTAGAATCGCTTGAAAAATGGAAATGCCGGCCTCCGGTTTTCACCCACATAGGAGACAGACATGCGAATTCTGATTGCGGAAGATGACCAGGTGCTGGCCGATGGCCTGTTGCGAACATTGCGCAGTTCGGGTGCTGCTGTCGATCACGTTGCCAGTGGTGCCGAGGCCGACGCAGCATTGATGACCAACACCGAATTCGACCTGCTGATCCTGGATCTGGGCATACCCAGGATGCACGGACTGGAGGTCTTGAAGAAGCTGCGGGCGCGTGGCTCTTCTTTGCCGGTGCTGATTCTGACCGCCGCCGACAGCGTCGAAGAGCGCGTCAAGGGCCTGGACTATGGTGCCGACGACTACATGGCCAAACCCTTCAGCCTGCAGGAGCTTGAGGCACGTGTACGCGCCTTGGGTCGGCGCGGCATGGGAACGGCCAGCAGCATGATCAAGCATGGCCCGCTGATTTACGACCAATCCGGCCGGGTTGCCACGATTGATGGCGTCATGATCGAGCTGTCGGCGCGCGAACTCGGCCTGCTCGAAGTCCTGCTGCAGCGCGCCGGTCGCCTGGTCAGCAAGGACCAACTGGTGGAGAGACTCTGCGAATGGGGCGAAGAAGTCAGCAATAATGCGATCGAGGTGTACATCCACCGCCTGCGCAAGAAGATCGAAAAAGGCCCGATCCGCATAGCTACGGTGCGAGGACTTGGTTACTGTCTTGAAAAGATCCCGAACTAGGGATCTGACCACGTCTCGTGAACATTTTCCATCAGGAACAGCGCTCGCTGTTCGGGGAGATTCTGGACTGGATGCTCACGCCCATGCTCCTGCTGTGGCCCATCAGTCTGGTCTTGACCTGGCTGGTTGCACAAAGCATTGCCGGCAAACCCTTTGACAGGGCGCTGGAGTACAACGCCGGCGCGCTCGCGCAACTGGTCAATGTCAGCAACAATCGGGTGCAATTCAACCTGCCGCTTCCGGCGCGCGAGTTGCTGCGCGCCGACGATTCGGACACGGTCTACTACCAGGTGTTGGGTAGTCGCGGCGAATTCCTGAGTGGCGAGCGTGATTTGCCCTCGCCGGCCGAGGACGAGAAGGTCTTTTTTGGTGAAGTCCGGATCCGTGACGCTGAAGTCCACGGCGTGGATGTCAAGATTGCCTACACCTGGGTCAAGTTGCCATTGCCAGGGGCCAGACCGGCTCTGGTGCAGGTGGCCGAAACCCTTGAAAAAAGATCCGTGCTGGCGACAGAAATTGTCAAGGGCGTCATGCTGCCGCAATTTGTCATCCTGCCGATGGCGGTGCTGCTGGTCTGGCTGGCTCTGGTGCAGGCGATCAAGCCACTCAATCAGCTTGAAGAGCGGATACGTGCGCGCAAGCCCGACGACCTGAGCCCGATCGATGCGCGTGCTGTGCCGCTGGAAGTCGCGCCCCTAGTGTCCTCGGTCAACGACTTGCTGATGCGACTGAAAGACTCGATCGCGACGCAAAAACGCTTCCTGGCCGACGCCGCCCATCAACTGAAGACACCGTTGGCGGGCCTGCGCATGCAGGCGGATCTGGCGCAACGGGAAGGTGCCAACACCGAAGAACTCAAGCAGTCGCTGCGCCAGATCGGGCGTTCCAGCATCCGTGCCACGCACACGGTCAATCAGTTGCTGGCGCTGGCGCGGGCCGAGAGCAGCGGTTCGGCGATGCCACGCAGTAGTTGCGATCTGGCCGAGTTGACGATGGAGGTGGTGCGCGACTGTGTGCCGCGCGCCATGGAGAAATATATTGACCTCGGTTTTGAGGGAACGCAGCCCGGCGCCGAAGGCGGACAACTTGCGGGCAATCCGACGCTGCTCAAGGAACTGATCCGCAATCTGCTGGACAACGCCATCAACTACACACCTTCCAGCGCCGCCAAGCCCGGGGTCATCACGGCCCGCGTGCTGACCGATCCTTTTGGCAAGACTTTGGTATTGCAGGTGGAAGATTCCGGTCCCGGCGTTCCGCTAGCGGAACGCGAACTGATCTTTCGACCCTTTTACCGCGCCCTGGGGACCGAAGTCGACGGCTCCGGTCTGGGCCTGCGCATCGTGATGGAAATTGCCTATCTGCACAATGCTACGGTCGCTATGGAGGATACGCGCCCCGGGCAATCGCCGCCCGGGGCGCGCTTCAATGTGCGCTTTGTCGCCGAATCAGGCAGCGCTGCCGTTGCACAGTGATCATTTGCACGCCACCAGTGCCTTGCCACCCAAAGCCGCCTGCAAATCGCTCAGTCGAGCTTGCAGTGCCTCGTCCGCGGCGGGCAGTCGCAGCATGATGCGGTTGGGCTGCGCACGCTCCTGCAGCACACGCGCTGTGCGCACGCCGCGCTGACTCAGACCGGCCAGCGCAGCATCGGCCGCGGCCTGGGTCGCAAAGCCACCAAGCGACACTCCCCACTGCAGCGCCGGATCGGTCAGTGGCTCAAAGCGCAGGTTCAAGGAGGCCAGTTCGGAGCGCTTCTTTGCGAGGGCCTCGGGGCTGGCATATTTGCCCATGTAGACAATCCAGCGCGCCGGCTCCGCTGTGTTGCTCAGGGTCCAGGATCCCGGTGGCAGGACGGCGGTCAAGGCAGCGCGCAAGGAGCTGGCCTGGGCTTCTTCAAAAGGACCCGCTTGCAGGCATGCGCCTGATTTGCCCGCTGTCGCTTCCGTCTCCCAATGAAGCAATTCCTGCGCGGTAAGCAAGTGCAGGGACTCGGGCTTGATCTGTCGTTGCAGACGCTGTGGTTCCGTCTGCTGCTGCGGGCCCCAACCTGGAAAGACGCGTTCGGTCCAGGCGAAATAGAGGCCATTGACCAGCAGCAAGCACAGGACCAGCAAGCGCAGCATGCGAAGCCTCAAGAAGGGTCGGCAGACGATGCGCCGAGTGGGCGCACGCTGACCTCGGCGCTGGTCACACGGGTCAAGCCCTGCGCTGTTTCAAGCTGCAGCGCCCCGGAGCGGTCAACCCCCTGCGCGATGCCGACGGTCCCGTTGCTGAGCGTCACCGACACGTTGCGCAACGCATCAAGGCGATTGAACTCAGCCTGAAATGGGGCGAAACCATGCTGTTCAAAGACCTTGATGGTTTGTACCAGCGGTGCTGCGACCTTCAGCAGTGCTTCGGTCGTGTCGATGTCCGGCAGCAGTTCCTGCAGCCATGCCGGTGGCGTGGCAAGGCCGGCGCCCGCGCGCGGGCGGATGTTGATTCCTACGCCGACCACGACATACCGGCTGCTGCCGAAGCTGGCCGTTTCGATCAGAATCCCGGCCAGCTTGCGTCCTTGCCACCAGAGATCGTTCGGCCATTTCAGGCGCAAATCAGGGTGCAGGCTCTGAACAATGCTCAGACCCACAGCCAGAGACAAGCCGGACCAATCGTCAGGTGCCAAGGGCAGGCCAAGGGAAAAAGAGAAGTCACTGGACCACTGACGTCCGAGGCGCCCACGGCCAGCGCTCTGGTGCTCGGCCAATAGCAGCACGGGCTGGATCTGCCCGTCGCGCGCACGGCGCATCAATTCGCTGTTGCTGGAATCAATCTGTGCAAGCACTTCGAAGTGAAAGTCGGGCAGATCGGGCGCAATGGCCTGCTCGATCTGCTGCGCTGGCCAGTCCCTTGCGCTGCTCATGGCGTTTGCTAGCCGCGCCGGCGCTTGGGTGCCAGCAGTGTGCCGCGACAGTCTTTGGAGTCGCACCAGCAGGGGTACTCGGCTTTGAGCTTGGGTGTGTGGCGCTCATGGAGGATCATGCCGTAGTCGTAGTTGAGCTCTTCGCCAGCCAGGATGTTGCGCAAGGCCTTGATGAAAATGCGTCCGTCCTTTTCGTCCGCTTCGCAGTTGGCGCTGCAGGCGTGATTGATCCAGCGCGATGAATTGCCGCCGACCTTGGCATCGATCACGCGGCTCTCATTGATGTGAAAATAAAACGTGTGGTTCGGGTCGGCTGGATCGTGGGGATGGCGCTGCTGCGCTTCGGGCCAGCTGATGACCTCACCGACGTACTCAATCAGCACCTCACCCTCTGCGATATCCTGCAGGGCGAACACCCCTTTGCCATGCACGCCGGAGCGGCGGACCTGGATACGGCGGCTGGCTAGGCGGGTGGTTTTTTGGGACACAACAAAAAATTTGGTATGGTGAACTCGTATGGGCGCGTGGGTGCGCGCTCACGTGTATGTGCGTGCGCTTGTGCGCCCGCGAGAAAACGGATTGTAAAGTCAGATGAAGAATACAGCTTTCACCAAGACATTGGTCATTGCCGAAAAGCCTTCGGTCGCTCAGGACATTGTGCGGGCGCTCACCACGGCATCCGGCAAATTCGAGAAACACGAGGAACATTTTGAAAACGAGAAGTACGTCGTTACCAGCGCCGTCGGGCATCTGCTTGAGATTCAGGCGCCCGAGGAATTTGACGTCAAGCGCGGCAAGTGGAGCTTTGCCCACCTGCCGGTGATCCCGCCGCACTTTGACGTCAAACCCATGGACAAGACCAAGACGAGGCTCAATGCCATCGTCAAGCAGGCCAAGCGCAAGGACGTGGGGGCCCTGATCAACGCCTGCGATGCCGGGCGCGAAGGTGAACTGATCTTTCGCTTGATCCAGCAATACAGCAAGGTCAAGCTGCCGGTGCAACGGCTCTGGCTGCAGTCAATGACGCCGCAAGCGATACGCGATGGCTTTGATACGCTGCGCAGTGACCAGCAGATGCTGCCTCTGGCTGACGCGGCGCGCTGCCGCAGCGAGGCCGACTGGTTGGTGGGCATCAACGGCACGCGCGCCATGACCGCCTTTAATTCGCGCGATGGCGGCTTTTTCCTGACGACGGTGGGTCGGGTGCAGACGCCAACCCTGAGTGTGGTGGTGGAGCGCGAGGAGCAGATTCGCAAATTCATCAGCCGCGACTACTTTGAGGTGCATGCCACATTCGGCGCCAGCGCTGGTGATTACAACGGCAAATGGTTTGATCCGGCCTGGAAGAAGGCCGCGGCTAATCTGGCGGCCGGCAATACGGACGAGCCCGATGCGGAACTGAAGGCCGATCGCCTCTGGAGCGAGCGCGAGGCGCGCGCCATTGCCGACGCTGTGCGCGGCCAGAAGGCCAGCGTCACGGAAGAAAGCAAGCCGACGACGCAAGCATCCCCGTTGCTGTTTGATCTGACCAGTTTGCAGCGCGAGGCCAACGGCAAGTTTGGCTACTCGGCCAAGACGACACTGTCGATCGCGCAAAGCCTGTACGAACGCCACAAGGCTCTGACCTACCCGCGTACCGATTCGCGCGCGCTGCCGGAAGACTACGTGCCCGTGGTGAAACAGACCTTCGAGATGTTGGCTGGCAGCCCCATGAAGCACCTGGCCCCCCATGCGGCAACAGCGCTGAAGAGTCACTACATCGTCAAGAGCAAGCGCGTTTTTGACAATGCCAAGGTCAGTGACCACTTTGCCATCATTCCGACCTTGCAGGCACCGCACGGCCTGAGCGAAGCCGAACAGAAAATCTACGATCTGGTGGTGCGGCGCTTCATGGCGGTGTTTTTCCCCAGTGCCGAGTACCAGATTACGACAAGAATCACGACGGTCGCCGCAGCGCCGGGCCGCCCCAAGCAAGGCACGGCCCCCGTGGGGGGCAGCGAAGCACACGAAGTGGCGAGCGTGGGGGCATATTTGGCGTACAACTTCAAGACGGAAGGCAAGGTCCTGGTCAAGCCAGGCTGGCTCGCCATCTACGGCAAGGAAGCCGCCGACGAGGTCAAGGACGGCGATGACAAGAGTCCGGGCAACCTGGTGCCGGTCAAGCCGGGCGAGCAGGTGAACGCGCAGAGCGTTGAACCCAAAGCCTTGAAGACCCGACCGCCGGCGCGCTACTCGGAAGCCACCCTGCTCGGTGCCATGGAAGGTGCCGGCAAGGCCATTGAGGACGACGAATTGCGCGCCGCCATGCACGAGAAGGGCCTGGGCACGCCAGCCACGCGATCAAGCATCATTGAGGGTCTGATTGCTGAAAAATACATGCTGCGCGAAGGTCGCGAATTGATACCGACCGCCAAAGCGTTCCAGCTGATGACGCTGCTCAGGGGTCTGGGGGTGGAAGAACTCTCCAAGGCCGAGTTGACCGGCGAGTGGGAATACAAGCTGGCGCAGATGGAACACGGCAAGCTCACGCGCGAGACCTTCATGGCCGAGATTGCCGCGATGACTGAACGTATGGTCCGCAAGGCCAAGGAATACGACCGCGACACCGTGCCCGGTGACTACGCTACCCTGCAGGCGCCATGCCCCAACTGCGCCGGCATCATGAAAGAAAACTACCGCCGATACAGTTGCACTGGCAAGAGCGGCAGCGAAGAAGGCTGCGGTTTTTCTTTTGGCAAGACGCCTGCCGGACGCACCTTTGAAGTCGCCGAGGTCGAGCAATTCCTGCGGGATCGGAAAATCGGTCCGCTCGACGGTTTCCGCTCCAAGGCGGGATGGCCCTTCACCGCTGAAATGATCATCAAGTTTGACGAAGAGAGCAAGAACTTCAAGCTTGAGTTTGACTTTGGTGACGACAGGAAGGGCGAGGAAAGCGGCGAGCTGATCGATTTCTCGGCCCAGCAGACGCTGGGTGCCTGCCCCAAATGTGGCGCTGCCGTTTACGAACATGGCAAGAGCTATGTTTGTGAAAAGTCAGTGCCCACACACGCGCAAGCGACGCCCAGTTGTGATTTCAAGAGCGGTCAGATCATTCTTCAGCAGCCCGTGGTGCGGGAGCAGATGAGCAAACTGCTGACTACTGGCAAGACCGATCTGCTGGACAAGTTTGTTTCCATGCGCACGCGCCGCGGCTTCAAGGCCATGCTGGCGTGGGATGCAGCGGCCGGGAAAGTCAACTTCGAGTTTGCGCCGAGCAAGTTCCCGCCGCGCAAGACCGCTGCCAAAGCCTTTACCGGCGCCGCCGCCAAGGCCGGCGCTGCGGTGAAGGTGGCGGCGAAAAAGGCAGCCGTCAAGAAGCCAGCCGTCAAGGTCGCTGCCAAGAAAGTAGCAGCCAAGGCCACCAAGGCACCGCGCAAGATCACAGCCGGCACCGGCCTGCAACCCAGCGCGGCACTGGCCGCCGTGATCGGTTCGGACGCCGTCGCGCGACCGCAGGTGATCAAGAAGTTGTGGGATTACATCAAGGCCAACGGCTTGCAGGACGCGGCCAACAAACGTGCCATCAACGCCGACGCCAAGCTGCTGGCGGTCTTCGGCAAGCCGCAGATCACGATGTTTGAACTTGCCGGAATCGTTGGCAAGCATTTGGCATAACATAACAATTCTTCACACAGGAGAGTGTCATGAACCAAACCATTTCTACCGCTGGATTCACGTTGGTCAGTTCAGAGATCAAGGCCGACGCCCTGATTGCGCAACGCTTTGAGTACAACGGTTTCGGCTGTTCCGGAGACAACCAGTCGCCGGCACTCAAGTGGAGCGGCGCGCCCGCCGGCACCCAAGCCTTTGCCGTGACCGTCTATGACCCCGACGCACCGTCCGGCTCCGGCTGGTGGCACTGGGTGGTGATCAACATCCCGGCTGACGTGACCGAACTGGCGCCCAACGCGGGCGCCGAGGGTGGCGCCAATCTGCCCAAGGGCGCACGCCATGTGCGCATCGACTACGGCGTGGCGGCCTGGGGGGGTGTCGCGCCACCGCCGGGCGACGCGCCGCACCGCTACGTCTTCACTGTGCACGCGCTGAAAGAGGTTCTCGATATTCCTGCGGACGCAACCGCCGCGCTGGCAGGTTTCATGATCAACGCGACCAGCCTGGGCAAGGCCACTTTCACGGCGCGCTACGGAAGGTAGTTGGGCTGTCATTGCGGGCCTCTACTTTGTCATTGCGGACTTGATCCGCAATCCAGCGCATGCGTGGCACTGGATCCCGGATCGAGTCCGGGATGACAAACTGAGCACCCGGGATGACAAATCGGTGCATGTTGTGACCGGGCAATCCAGTCAGTCCGCCTCCGGCATTTGTCCATCGATGTAATACCAGCGGCCGCCTTCACGCACAAAGCGGCTGATCTCATGCATGCGCTGCGCGCGGCCGTGCTCGCGGCAACGCGCCACAAACTCCACCACGCCTGCGTCACCCGACTGCTCGCTGTGGCGTACTTCCAGTCCCAGCCATTTGAGCGGTGCCAGCTCCAGTTCGCCCGGTGCGGTGGCCGGGTGCCAGGTCGCCAGCAGGTAGTCGATCAAGCCCAGTACGTAGGCGCTGTAGCGCGAGCGCATCAGGGCTTCGGGTGTCGGTGCGTGGTGACCTTCGCGCAAACCGGTGTGCCACAGACCGCAGCAATCCAGACAAGTCTGGCCGCTGCCGCAAGGACAGGGCGCATGCGCCGCGAGCTGGTTCTTGGGTCGTCCTGTGCTCGGCAGCGCAGCCATCACATCGGAATGCGAAATGCCTTCGAGACCAGCTTGAAAGCCTGCGGGCTGTCCCATTCCTCGGCGCCGTAGTACTTGCCCAGCACCTTGCCGTTGGCGTCGACCAACAGCGTCAACGGCAGGCGCTCGGCGCCCAGCATGTTTTCCAGCAGCAGGCGCTGGTCGATGAAGTGGCTGAACGTGGTGCCCGTTTTTTTGACGAAAGACTTGGCCAGTTCCGGATAGTCGTCGGTCGAGATGCCGATCACCGTGAACTGTTTACCGATCTTGCTGCGCGAGAGTCGCTCCAACGATCCCATTTCCTGACGGCACGGGCCACACCAGCTGGCCCAGACGTTGATGATCAGCGGCTTGCCGCGAAACTCCGACAGTTTGCGCGATGGGCCGGACAAGCCCTGCATAGCGATGTCGCGAAGGGCTCCGCCAATCTCGACCTCACCCGGAGTTTTTGCCAGCGCCAGCGATGAGGTGCTGACAAGGCAGAACAGCAGCAGTGACCGAAACGATTTCATTCGCAGAAGTCTACCAGCCACCCGAACTTTAGGGGCGGTCCTTGCTGGCGCGTTCATAGAAGGGCATCACTTTGGGCAGATTTTTTTCAATCAGGGCAATGCGCGATTTGCCGGAGGGGTGGGTGGAGAGCCATTGCGGCGGCGCACCATTGCTGGCGGTGCCCATCTTTTGCCACAGGCTGACCCCAGAGCGTGGGTCGTAGCCGGCGCGTGCTGCGAGTTCCATACCGACCAGGTCGGCTTCCGACTCGTCCTCCCGGCTGAATTCGAGCGTCAGCAGGTTGGCGCCACCACGCGCCAGACCGTCCGTCAGGCGCGGATCGACACCAAGAACACCGGCTGCAACTGCGCCGCCGATTCGCGCCGCGCCTTGTGTCACGGCACTTTTTCCCATACGCTCGCGGGCGTGTTCGCGCAGTGCATGGGCGATTTCGTGTCCCATGACCATCGCCACCTCGTCATCCGTGAGCTTGAGCTGCTGCAGAATGCCGCTGTAAAAGGCGATCTTCCCACCGGGCATGCAAAACGCGTTGATTTGCTGGCTGCCGATCAGGTTGACCTCCCAGCGCCAGTCTTTGGCGCGCGGATTCCAGGCTGCGGCAAAGGGGATGATGCGCTGGGCAATCGCGCGCAGACGCTTTAACTGGGCTTGCTCTTTACCCGCCAGGGCGTTCTTGCTGCCTGCCTGCTGCAGCATCTGGGCGTATTGCTGCGCTGCTGAGCGCTCCACGCTGTCGGCCGGGACCAGTCTGCTGAACGCCGAGTTGTTGCCAACGTCAACGCCCTCGCGCGCATGCGCTTGGGTCAGCCCCAGGCCGGACAGGACCAGGGCCAGGGCGGGTAGTAGCAGGGCGTGTTGGGGCAAGCGGCAGCGAGCGCGCTTCGGTCGCGGTGAATCAAGGGGCATGCTGAACATCAGGTCGATTAGGAGGCTGCGCGTATTATTCACGCATGACAGCAAGTGCACCCAAGCTCAGCGAAATCAAGCCCGGCTGGCTTGCCAGTTTCAAGGTTTATCTGGAACCAGCCACCTTGCGCATGCTGTCGCTGGGTTTTTCTGCCGGCCTGCCCTTGCTGCTGGTGCTCGGCACCCTGAGTTTCTGGCTGCGCGAAGCAGGCATTGATCGCACCACCATTGGCTACCTGAGCTGGGTTGGCCTGGCCTACGCCTTCAAATGGGTCTGGGCGCCGCTGGTGGATCGGATGCCTATTCCCCTGCTCACGACCTGGCTCGGACGCCGGCGCAGCTGGCTGCTGCTGGCGCAACTGTGCATCATGGTGGGGCTGGTCGCGATGTCCTTCAATGACCCGCGTGTGGCCCTGCAGCCGGTCGTCTGGGGCGCATTGGCGGTGGCTGTCGGTTCGGCAACGCAGGACATTGCGCTGGACGCTTTTCGCATTGAGTCGGCTGGCAGCGAGCGTCAGGCAGCGCTCGCTGCCGCCTACCAGACCGGCTATCGCCTGGCCATGATATGGGCCGGCGCCGGAGTGCTTTGGCTCGCTGCACGCGCCGAAGTGGCGGGCGTCGCGAATTATCAGCACGGCGCCTGGCAACGTGCCTATCTGGTGATGGCGGCCTCCATGCTGTTGGGTGTGCTGACGGTGCTCTTGTCGTCGGAGCCTGCGCCCCGTGTCAGAGCCAAAGCGAGCAGCGTGCGGGCCTGGCTGCACAGCGCCTTGATCGAGCCTTTTGCCGATTTTCTGCGACGCTACGGCAAGCAGGCGGCACTGATTCTGGCGCTGATTGCGGTGTACCGCATCAGCGATGTCGTGATGGGCATCATGGCCAACCCGTTCTATGTCGATATGGGCTATAGCAAGGACGAGGTGGCGGCGGTCACCAAGATCTACGGTGTTCTGATGACGCTGGCCGGTGCCTTCGTTGGCGGTGCCATGGCCTTGCGCTGGGGTGTCATGCGGGTGCTGATGCTGGGCGCCATCCTGAGCGCTGCCAGCAATCTGTTGTTTGCCTGGCTCGGCAGTCGGGGTCACGATGTGACGGCACTCATCTTCGTGATCTCGGCCGACAATCTGTCCAGCGGCATCGCGTCGGCCGCCTTCATTGCCTATATGTCGAGTCTGACAAATATCCAATACTCGGCCACGCAGTACGCGATATTCAGTTCCATGATGCTGCTGGCGCCAAAATTCCTGGCCGGTTATTCGGGGCGCTACGTCGATGCTTTCGGTTATCAGGACTTTTTTGTTGCCACCGCCCTGTTGGGCGTGCCGGTACTGTTGCTGGTGGCGCTGGCTTCAAGAATCGAAACCCGCTAGCATGTGCCGGATTTCATTTACTTAACTTTACTGTTACTTCAAGCACTCGGGCGCGCGCTGCCCTAGACTGCATCCATGAGTCAAAACTTGCTAATGATTGAGGACGACGCTCGTCTGGCCCAGATGGTTGGCGAGTACCTGGGCCAGTCCGGTTTTGCCGTGCAGCACGCGGGTGACGGTCACGGCGGCCTGCTGGCCCTGCAAGCAAGTCCACCCGATCTGGTGATACTTGACCTGATGCTGCCGGATATGGACGGGCTGGAGGTCTGTCGCCGCATTCGATCCATGCCTGGCGCACTGGCGCAAATACCGGTGCTCATGCTCACCGCCAAGGGCGATCCGATGGACCGCATCATCGGACTTGAAATTGGTGCGGATGACTATCTGCCCAAACCCTTTGAGCCGCGCGAGTTGCTGGCGCGCATTCGCGCCGTGCTGCGCCGGCGCGGCGAGGGACTGCCCCAGGTCAACAAACAGCTGCGCTTTGGCACGCTCGAGATCGACCGTGACGCGCGAACCGTCAGCGTGGCAGGCCAGGTTTGTGATCTCACCTCCTATCAGTTCGATCTGCTGGTGGCGCTGGCCGAGCGGGCCGGACGCGTCCTGACGCGCGATCAGATCATGGAGGCGGTGCGGGGCCGCGAGCTCGACGCCTTCGACCGATCGATTGATGTCCACATGGGGCGCATTCGCGCTGCCATCGAGCTCGACGCCAAGGATCCCAAGCGGATCCTGACGGTGCGCGGCGTGGGCTACGTTTTTGCCCGTCAGCAGGACTGAGCACAGCGTGTTCCTGAAGCGCTTGTACACGCGGATCTGGCTGGCGGTCGTGCTGGCCGTAGCCGTGCTGACTTTTCTGGTCGGCTGGGCCTGGCGGCTGACGGTGGAGCCGCCACTGCGCGACGTTGTCATTCGCAACGAAGCCGGGCAGATTATCGGCAACGGCCACTCGCGCCGGCGCCGCCCTCCAGGTGCCGGCATTGGTGCCCATCCGCAGGGAGAACCTGAAGCGCAGGCGCCATCGTTTGGTCTGCAAAGTCACAGCGGTAGCGGCCCCGAGTTTGTGGTGCTGATGCTCGATGGCCAGATCGTCCACATGCAATTGCCGCGGGGCCCGCGTTCTCCCTGGAATCTGGCGCCATACGGATTCTTCTGGACCCTGACGCTGGTGGCGCTGGCGGTCGCCCTGGCCACCTATCCGATCATTCGCAAGCTCACACGTCGCCTTGAGTTGTTGCAGAACGGAGTCGAAAAATGGGGCGAGGGAAACCTCTCCATTCGCGTCGCCGAGGACGGGCAGGATGAAGTGGCGTTTCTGGCCGCACGTTTCAACCATGCGGCCGAGCGCATCGAAAATCTCGTCAAGTCACATGAGTCCCTGCTGGCCTCGCAAAAGTCACTGCTTGCCAACGCCTCACACGAATTGCGCTCGCCGCTGACGCGTATCCGCATGGGACTCGAACTGATGGGCTCAGGCTCTTCGCCAGCGTTCAAGAATGAAATTGCGCGCAATATCGGCGAGCTTGATCTGCTGATTGAGGAGATTCTGCTGGCCAGTCGGCTCGATGCGCGTGAGGCGGATCTGGGCACGATCGAGTCGGTCGATCTGATTGGCATGGCGGCCGAGGAGTGCGCCCGCGTCGGGGCCGAACTGGAGGTCTTGCCCGGGTCGGAGCAGACCGATTCTGTTTTGTCGGTGCACGGCGTTGCCAAACTGCTGCGTAGAGTCATGCGCAATCTGCTGGAGAATGCGCGCCGCCACGCGGCGGGCGAAATCACGGTGACACTGAGCCGAACGGATACACGTGCAGTGATCCAGGTCGGCGACCGTGGCCCCGGCGTGCCGGTCGAACTGCGCGAGCGCATTTTTGAGCCGTTTTACCGTCTGCCTGGTGCGACCGAACGCGACGGCGGTGTTGGCCTGGGTTTGGCCCTGGTCAAATCGATTGCCATTCGCCATGGAGGCACGGTGCAATGCGAGAACCGTCCCGATGGTGGCGCCTGTTTTGTTGTTTCGTTGCCACTTGGCGCGGTTGGCGCGAGCGAATTATTGTCAAAAGGCACATAAATTCGAGTGAAATGCCGCCATATCCCCCAAATGGGGGATAGCGCCGTGACCTGATGCTGGCTAAAGTCGGCACAACTGCTGTCACAGTGATTCAAGCGTAAGCTCCAACGAGTCCCCCTCGGGGGATTTTTTAAGGCCACCTTCGGGTGGCTTTTTTTCGAACTTCAAACGCGCTTCAGTTGCTCAATGCGTTGCAACACCTGGCTGGATGAAATATCGCTTAGGCAGCGCGTATGCCCGAATCGGCAACAGCGCTCAAAGCAGGGCGCACAGTCCAGCGCGGGCTGGTATGCGGGCTCATTCTTGAGCCAGAGCACATCGGCTCTGGTGTTGAGCGGCGGCGTGTGCAGCGGACTGCTGGAGCCAAAAATTGCCACCTGGTTCACGCCCAGGGCAGCGGCAACATGCATCAGACCGGAGTCATTGCTGACGGTGCACAGGGACCCGGCGATTGCGTGGAATGCTTGCGCCAGCGACGTCTTGCCGGCCAGGTTGATGCACTTGCTGGCTTGCGAGGCGTTGACCGGGGTGGCGATTTCTTCGCACAGCGCATGTTCCTTGGCGGAGCCCAGCAGCAGTACCGGATGGTCCAGATTGCGTGCCAGCTCGGCAAAATGGTCGGTCGGCCAGCGTTTGGCCGGACCGAACTCGGCACCCGGTGCAAACACGTAGTAGGCAGCCGATCGCAGGCGCAGTTGCTGCAGCGTCTGCTCGACAGTGACCTTGTCGACCTGCAGCAGCGGCCGATCCCGGTCAAGATCGCGCTCGCCACTGAGCGCAGAATAGAACGCCACCATGGGCGGTCGACGGTTCCTGGGCGGATTTTTCAGGCGCTGCGTCAGCAGTCCGAAGCGCGCCTCACCCAGGTAGCCAATGCGTTGCTGGATGCCAGCCAAGAACGGCAGCAAAGCACTTTTGAGGGAATTGGGACAGACGTAGGCGGTGTCAAACCGGTCCCTGATTCTCCGGGCCAGAGTGCGCCTGGCCTGCCATTGCAGGTCGCCATGGGCAAAAGGCAACTCGATCACCTCGCTGACCTGCGGCATCAAGCGGTAGACCGCTGCCACCCAGGGCAGGGCAGCCACCGTCAGGCGCTCGCCGCGCGCGGCCAGACGACGCAGCAGCGGCTCGGTCATCACCGCGTCGCCAATCCACTGGGGCGCGATGATCAGGCTGGCGGCGCCTGGCTTCATCGCCACTCAGTGATGAGCGTCGAAGTGCTCGCCTTCCTTGAGTTGGTAGACGCTGCCGCAATACGGGCACTTGGCCTGCCCGCTGTGGGCGACGTCGAGATAGACCTTGGGGTGACTGTTCCAGAGTTTCATGTCGGCCAGCGGGCTCGGGCAGAACACGCCACCCTGATGGTTCAGGTCTTTGGCCGCCAGTTGAATTACGGACTTGCTCATGAGGATACCTTTGTCAGCCAATGTGAGTATTTCGGATTGCGGCCATTGACGATGTCAAAGAACGCGCTCTGGATCTTCTCGGTGATCGGGCCGCGGGAACCGCAGCCGAGTTCAATCCGGTCAAGCTCCCGGATCGGCGTCACTTCAGCCGCGGTGCCGGTGAAGAAGGCCTCGTCGCTGATGTAGACCTCATCGCGTGTGATGCGCTTCTGGATCACCTCAAGCCCCAGATCCTTGCAGATGTGAAACACCGTGTTGCGCGTGATACCGTTCAGGGCTCCAGCTGACAGGTCGGGCGTGTAAACCACGCCGCCCTTGACCACAAACAGATTTTCGCCAGCGCCTTCCGATACAAAACCGTTGGCGTCGAGCAGCATGGCTTCGTCGTAGCCCTCGTCGGTGACTTCCATGTTGGCCAGAATCGAATTGGTGTAGTTGCTGACCGCCTTGGCCTGCGTCATCGTGATGTTGACGTGGTGCCGTGTGTAGCTCGAGATCTTGACGCGGATGCCGCGCTTCAAGCCCTCTTCACCCAGGTAGGCGCCCCAGGGCCAGGCCGCCACCATCAGGTGAATCGTGTTGCCCTTGGGCGAAACCCCCAGCTTCTTGTCGCCAATCCAGGTCAGCGGTCGCAGGTAGCAGGATTCGAGCTGGTTTTCGCGCACCACCGCTTTTTGCGCTTCGTTGACCTGCTCCTTGGTGAACGGGATGTTCATGCGCAGGATCTTGGCACTGTTGAACAGACGATCGGTGTGATCGTCAAGGCGGAAGATGGCTGTGCCATCGACGGTGTTGTAGGCCCGCACGCCCTCAAAGGCGCCGCAGCCGTAGTGCAATGTATGGGTCAGAACATGGATCTTGGCGTCGCGCCAGTCCACCATCTGGCCGTCCATCCAGATTTTGCCATCGCGGTCAGACATGGAGGGGGGTGTTGGGCTCATCGGTATTTCCTTGTGAAGAGGTTCCTGCATGCAAAAGCAGATTTTACGGGGCTTGGGTGGCGTCGGGCGATGGCACGGCGGTCTCGCTCTGCGCCGGGCGATGCAACTGCCATTTTCTCAGTTTGCCATTGTGAAATTCGCAGCTGACATGGGACTGGGTTTCATCGGTCCAGCGAAAAACTTCGGGCTGCGCATCCTTGACGCTGTCAAGTGCTCCCAGTGCCTTGGTCATGGCCACCACGTGCATCAGGCTGACACCGGGTCTGAGTTTGGCGTTGAGCATGACGGCACTGCCGACGTAGCCGATCGGTCGATTGGCGGCGCGCTTGAGCACCTGCATCAGCCTGGTGAAATGCAAGAGCAGCCACATCACCAGCAAGCCGCTGGCGATGGCGACACCGGGCCAGCCATACGAACTGTAGGCAGCCATCACCCCGGCAACGGCCGCAACAGGAACAAGGATGTTTTGGAACTGCATGGCACGATTCTGACCGATGTCGCTGCCCACGGGTGAAGCTTCAGGCCTGGGCTGATATCGGCCAACGCACGGTGACCGCCAAGCCGCCCAGCATCTCGGAACGCTTGACCTCGATGGCGGCGTTCAGCACGGCTGCGATTCGCGTAACGATGGACCAACCCAGGCCGTTGCCCGTCTGCTCGGTACCCAGGACACGGAAGAAGCGCTCACCCAGACGCGCCAGTTCGGCCTCTGTCATACCTGGTCCGCTGTCCTGTACCCGCAACACTGTTTGTCCGGATTCGTTCTGGACGCTGACCCAGATCCGCGCCTGATCCGGGCTGTAGCGAATGGCGTTATCGATCAGGTTGCGTACCATCACCGCCACCAGCATCTCGGCGCCAAGAACGGCGCAGGGTTTGGTGGCGTCAAGCTCGATCGACTGTTGTCGGGCCAAAGCGGTCGGAGCCAGATCGGCCGCGACGCGTCGCACCAGCGTGCTCAGGTCGACGCTGGTCAGCGAGCTGACCGGCGCCTCTTCCAGCCGCGCCAGCGTCAGCAATTGCTCGACCAGCCGGGTGGCGCGGTCACAACCGGCCAGCGTGGCCTGCAGAGCGTGTTCGCGCTGTGCCAGGTCGTCGCCGGCACCCATGGCGACCTGCGCCTGGGCGCGGATCGCGGCAATCGGCGTACGCAGTTCATGGGCCGCGTCGGCGGTGAAGCGACGCTCGGCAGCCACCATGTGTTCGATCCGGTCAAACAGGGCGTTGAGCGCCTGAACCACCGGTTCCATTTCGGAGGGCAGGCGGTCAATTTGCAGCGGCTCCAGGGCCTGCGGACGCCGCTGTCCCAGCAACTGGCTGAGTTGACGCAAGGGTGCCAGTCCCTTTTGTACCGTCCACCAGCCGACCAGCGCCAGCAAGGGTAATGCAAAGGCCAGTGGCCACATCACCCCCTGCAAGACGGCCATCAGTATCGCGTCGCGTGATTCGTTCAACTCACCGACATAGACCTGCACATCGCTTTCGGCTCCCCTGGTAGCGAAGACGCGCCATAGTTTGCCGTCCAAGCGCTCAGTTGCAAAGCCCAGCCCGTGGCTTGACATCGGTGTGGCACCGGCATTGGCCGAGCGCAGCACCAGACGCCCTTCGTGAAACACCTGAAACATCACCCGCGGTGCGTACTTGTGCAGCGAGGGCGAATCTTCAACGCCATCATGGTCGCTCTCGCCGGCCTGTTGCATGACCAGCAGGGCGGCGGCCTGCGCCAGATGGCCATCGAGCAACTCATCGAGTTCATGCTGCACGTCAAACCAGGTTAGCAGCACGGTAGCTAGCCAGACTGCCGTCAGCAGTGCCAGCAAGGGCACCAGCAGGCGACTCTGCAGGGACTTCAGGCGTCGAGAGGCTTTCATGCCGGGTCCTTGGACCGAGCCACCGTGTAGCCGATGCCACGGACCGTCTGAATCAGGTCGGGCTGCAACTTACGCCGCAGATGATGGATGTGCACCTCGATCGCGTTGCTGTCGACCTCGTAGCCCCAGCTGTAAAGTTTTTGCTCCAACTGCTCACGCGACATGACGCGCCCCGCACTGAGCATCAAGGCGTACAGCAAATCAAATTCACGGGTCGACAGCAGCACCACTTCGCCATGCAGCGTGACCTGCCGCGCTGAAGCGTCGAGTGAGACCGCACCGCAACGCAACACATCCTGCAACTGGCCATGGGCCCGACGCGCCAGCGAGCGCAAGCGGGCGCCGAGTTCGTGCAGGTCAACCGGTTTGATCACGTAGTCGTCGGCCCCCAGGTCCAGGCCTCGGATGCGATCCGGCACCGCGTCACGCGCCGTCAGCACCAGCACCGGTGTGGCGATCTTGCGAGCGCGCAGGGATTGCAGCACGTCTATGCCGTCTTTCACCGGCAAGCCCAGATCGAGCACGGCCGCCGCGTAGTCGCCGGAGGCTATTTCGCGTTCGGCGGCAGCGCCGTCGCGCACCCAGTCGACCTGAAAGCCGAGTTGGCGCAGCCCTGCGCGCAAACCGTCGCCCAGCATCGCGTCGTCCTCAGCCAGCAAAATGCGCATCAGCAATCTCCGCTTTTCTTCAGTCTGACATCATGCCTGCAAAAAACCGCAGGATTCATCCTTACTTCGGGATCCTGATGTCGCGTTCGCTGAAGTTGCCCTGCGCTGCATTGCCGTGGCAAGCGCCGCAGTTGGCGGCACTGCCAACCGATGCGCGCTTCCAGACCTCCGGCGGCACTTCGCCCGCTCGGTGCTTTTGCAGAAACCAGGCTGATTTGGTGATGCGGTCCTGCGGCGGCTCTTCGCTGACCCGCTTGTACGTGCCGGCCTGGGTCTTGAGCCAGGCGCCGATCTCGCGTGTCGTCGTCTCATCGAGTGAGGCGTCGGCACCGAAATGCTTGCCCAGTGTGCCCATCAGGCGCTGCCAGGAAGCTGCAGGCAGCATGCCAGCCGGGTAGGCAATATGGCAGGCCGCGCATTCCTGCTGGTATTTGGCCAAAGGCACAGCGCCCGCAGAAGGGGTCGCGCCCTGGGCTGCACCCAGGCAGCTTGCGGCCAGCAGGCCCATGACTACCGCTTGTCTGAATGTGGAATGGATCATTTGGTGTTACCGAGAAGATGTGAATGGGCGGCTTGCAAGTTTGCCATTGCGGGTCTCAGGTTTGTCATTGCGGGCTTGACCCGCAATCCAGTCGCGGTGCGGCACTGGATCCCGGATCGAGTCCGGGATGACAGACTGCCAGTCCGGGATGACAAACTGCGAGTCTGGGATGACAAGGGGACGGTTGAAATTTTCGTTTCGCTTAGCGTTTGAGGGTCAGCAACCAGGCCAGAATGTCAGCCTTTTCGCCTGCTGTGCACTCGCGGCCCATGACGTCGTTGCAGTTGCGGCGAAACCACTTCTCGGCTTTGGCAGCGTCGGCAAAACGCTCCGGGTTGAAGGCGGGTGCCATCGGTGCGATGGCCTTGCCGGTGGTGGCATGTTTGCCTTCCACCGTCGGTGTGGCGGTATGGCAGGAAGAACAACTCCATTCCTTGCCGTGCTTGCTGGTAAAGAGCGTCTGGCCACGAGCGGCCTGCGCCGGCGTGCCTGCTTGAGCCGTGTAGGCAGCGAGTTGTTCGGTGGCGGTAATGGCGTTGGCAGAAGTGCACAGCGCGCCAAAAAGAGAGGCACTGGCGCCAATAAGGGTGAGTAGTTTCATGACAATTCCTATGGAACCGCCAACAATAACCAGGCTTCATTAAGCCTTTCTTAAAGGCCCGTCTTCAGCCCAGACCGCGCACCACTTCCATCGCCTGCTCGACGCGCTCGACCGCGTGAATGGTCAGGCCTTCGATCGCCTTCTTCGGTGCGTTGGCTTTAGGCACCACGGCCACAGAGAAACCGAGCTTGGCGGCCTCCTTCAGGCGTTCCTGACCGCGTGGCGCGGGACGCACTTCACCGGCCAGGCCGACTTCGCCAAAAGCAAAAAAGCCTTTGGGCAGCGGTTTGCCGCGCAGGCTTGAGGTGATCGCCAGCAGCACGGCAAGATCCGAGGCGGGCTCGCTGATGCGCACGCCGCCCACAGCATTGACAAAGACGTCCTGGTCCATGCAGGCTACGCCGGCGTGACGGTGCAGCACGGCCAGCAGCATGGCCAGGCGATCCCGGTCCAGGCCAACCGACAGGCGTCGGGGCGATGGACCACCGCTGTCCACCAGGGCCTGGATCTCGACCAGCATCGGTCGTGTGCCCTCGAGCGTCACCATGACGCAGCTGCCGGGCACCGGCTCGCTGTGCTGACTCAGGAAGATGGCGCTCGGGTTGGAGACGCCCTTGAGGCCTTTTTCCGTCATGGCAAAGACGCCAATCTCGTTGACTGCGCCAAAACGGTTCTTGATCGCGCGCACCAGTCGGAAGGCGCTGTGAGTGTCGCCTTCAAAGTAAAGCACGGTGTCCACCATGTGTTCCAGCACGCGCGGCCCGGCCAGCGCGCCGTCCTTGGTGACGTGACCGACCAGCACGATGCTGACTCCGGTGGCCTTGGCGGCACGGGTCAGGTGGGCAGCGCATTCGCGCACCTGCGCCACCGAGCCGGGCGCCGAAGTGAGCTGGTCGGAGTAAACGGTTTGAATCGAGTCGATCACCGCGATGTCGGGTTGCGTCGCCTCCAGCGTTGCCAGAATCCGCTCCAGCTGAATTTCTGCCAGCACTTTCACCTGGCTGTTGTTCAGGCCCAGACGGCGTGAGCGCAGTGCCACTTGAGCGCCGCTTTCTTCGCCCGTCACGTAGAGCGTGTTCTGCCCACTGCGCTGCAAGGAGTCGAGCGCCTGCAGCAGCAGGGTCGATTTGCCGATGCCGGGGTCGCCGCCGATCAGCACGACGCCGCCTTCCACCATGCCGCCGCCCAGCACGCGATCGAGTTCCTCGTGTCCGGTGGGCGTGCGCGCCATGTCCACCGCGTCAATCTCTCCCAGCGTCGCTACTTCAGCCGTTTTGGCGAGCGAGGCAAAGCGGTTCTTCGCCGGAACTGTGCTCTCTGGAAGCGACTCCACCAACGTGTTCCAGGCGTTGCACGCCGGGCACTTGCCCAACCACTTGGGACTGCTGCCGCCGCAGTCGGAGCAGACGTAAACCGTTTTTTCCTTGGCCATGTTTAGGGAAATGAAAAGTGCTGATAAACCGTTGTCATGCCGGACTCGCCTTTTGTCATCCCGGACTCGATCCGGGATCCAGTGCTACGCCTCCACTGGATTGCGGGTCGCGCCCGCAATGACAAAGGCAATGACAAAGGCAAAGGCAAAGACAGACAGGGGAATGGCTCGTGCGTTTGCAATTTCTATGTTCCTTGGCTGTTAATCAATCCACTGACGACATGACCGGAGGGAACATGCATGGAGGCCGAGGCGACGTGGCCGGTCTGGTCGTCAAAAAAGAAATCTGGCTCGAACTCGCGCAGGAATTCGCCTTTCGGCAGGCCGCCGAGAAACATGGCTTCGTCAACCTCGATGTTCCAGTCCATCAGGGTGCGGATGGCACGCTCGTGCGCTGGCGCGCTGCGCGCCGTCACCAGCGCCGTGCGCAGTCGCATGCTCGGCGTGCTCTCCTTCTGCAGGCGTTTCAGCGCGTCCAGCAGCGGCTTGAACGGTCCTGCCAGCAGGGGCTGCAGCACCTTGTCCTGCTCGTGTTTCTGAAAGGCACGCAGCCCTTCGGACTGGTAGACGCGCTCGGCCTCGTCGCTGAACAGGACGGCGTCACCATCAAAAGCAATCCGCACCTCGCCGGGGTAGGCGTCGCTGGCATGAGCGGATTGCGGATAGACCTGCGCCGCGGGTACGCCGGCTTCCAGCGCAGCGCGTACATCGCTCAAATGGGTGCTCAGGAACAGGTTGGCGTGGAGGGGTTTCAGGTAGCGCCAGGGCGGCTGTCCGCGCGTGAAGCTGCCGCGCTCGATCAGCAAGCCGTAGTGCTGGGCCGAACGAAAGACCCGCATGCCCGAGACCGGGTCGTTGCGCGACAGGATCACCACTTCAACACGCTGGGTCGCCGCGTCCGGCGGCGTCTGATTGAAGGCCAGCAGTTTCTTTACCAGCGAGAACGCCACGCCGGGTTTGGCGGGCGTGTCCAGTCTTTGCAGTTGCAATGCCATGTAAGCACGGTCGTCGCTCTGCTCGAACACCAGGTTTTCTTCCTCGAAGTCAAACAGCGCGCGGCTGGAGATCGCCACCACCAGTTTGCCATCCAGGGAAGTGCTCATGATTGCAGGAACATCCGGTAAACCGGGTTGCTGGTTTCTTCCACACAGGGGTAGCCCAGCGTTTTCAGAAACTTGTTGAAGGCGGCGTTGTCCGCCTCTGGTACCTGCAGTCCCACGAGAATGCGGCCGTAGTCGGCGCCCTGGTTGCGGTAGTGAAACAGACTGATATTCCATCCTGGCCGTAACAGACTCAGGAACTTCAGCAAGGCACCGGGGCGCTCCGGAAAGACAAAGCGCAGCAGCCGCTCATCCTGCGCCAGTTTGGAGTGGCCACCCACCATGTGACGAATGTGTTCCTTGGCCAGTTCATCGTGCGTCAGATCCAGCGTCTTGAAGCGATGCTTGTCGAAGTTGGAGGCAATCTTGCCCGATTCGCCCTTGCCGTGTGTCGTCAAACCGACAAAGACGTGGGCCTCAGCCGCGTCGTTGATGCGGTAGTTGAATTCGGTCACGTTGCGCGGCCCGCCGGGCAGGTTGCCGATCAGTTCACAAAAGCGCTTGAAACTGCCGCGCTCCTCGGGGATCGTTACCGCAAACAGGGCTTCGCGTTCTTCACCCACTTCGGCCCGTTCGGCGACAAAGCGCAGACGGTCAAAGTTCATGTTGGCGCCGCACAAAATGGCGGCGTAGGTCTCGCCCCGGGTCTTGTGCTTGGCCACGTACTGCTTGATCGCCGCCACCGCCAGCGCACCTGCCGGCTCTACGATGCTGCGCGTGTCTACAAACACGTCCTTGATGGCGGCGCAGACGGCATCAGTATCCACCAGGATGTAGTCGTCCACCAGCTTGCGCGCGGTCCTGAAGGTTTCTTCGCCCACCAGTTTGACAGCGGTGCCGTCGGAGAACAAGCCGACGTCGCTCAGCGTGACGCGTTTCTTGGCCACTACCGATTGCATGAAGGCGTCCGAGTCGTTCATCTGCACGCCGATCACCTTGATCTCCGGACGCACCGCCTTGATGTAATTGGCCACACCCGAGATCAGTCCGCCACCGCCAATCGCCACAAACACCGCATCCAGTCGGTTCGAGCCCAGCCCCTGCAACTGGCGCAGTATCTCCATCGCAATCGTGCCCTGACCGGCGATCACGTCCGGGTCGTCAAACGGGTGCACAAAGGTCAGACCCTGTTTCTTTTCCAGCGCTGCGGCGTGCGCATACGCATCCGAGTAGCTATCGCCAAAGAGCACCACCTCACCACCGAAGTGGCGCACCGCGTCAACCTTGACTTGCGGTGTGGTGGTCGGCATCACGATGACGGCGCGCGTGCCCAACTTGTGGGCACTCAGCGCCACACCTTGCGCGTGGTTGCCGGCAGAGGCGCAGATCACACCCTTTTTCAGTTGCTCAGGCGTCAGATGTGCCATCCGGTTGTAGGCGCCGCGCAACTTGAAACTGTGCACCGCCTGCTGGTCTTCGCGTTTGAGTAGCACGCTGTTGTGCAGGCGTCGGCTCAGGGCGCGGGCCGGCTCCAGCGGCGTCTCGACCGCCACGTCATAGACGCGTGCCGTCAGGATCTTTTTCAGGTAGTCGGCGGGGGTCAGGTGGTGGGTCTTCATGGCAGTGCAATGATAAGCTGCCTGTTGCAGGCGACAATTTCTTATCGATAGCAGGAAGGCGAGCAACACAATGGAATGCACAGTAAGTTGGACCGGGGCCTTGGGGACACGCTCGGGCATGGGTTTTGTGGCCGAAACCGGCAGCGGCCATACCCTGGTGATGGATGGCGCGCCCGACGTCGAGAAACCGGACAACGGAGGCCAGAACCTAGCACCACGGCCGCTGGAGACCGTGCTGGCCGGTACCGGTGGCTGCACCGCTTACGACGTGGTGCTGATTCTGCGGCGCGGCCGGCACGATGTGCGCGGCTGCAGTGTCAAGCTGACGGCGGAGCGCGCCACCGAAGACCCCAAGGTCTTTACCCGTATCCACATGCATTTCAGCGTGAGCGGCAAGGCGCTGCCAGCGGCGGCGGTAGAGCGTGCGATTGCCATGAGTCACGAGAAATACTGCTCGGCCAGCATCATGCTGGGCAAGACGGCCGAGATCAGCACCAGTTTCGAGTTGCTGGAGGCCTGATAGTCATGCCGGCCTGCTTCACGGCCGTGCCGGGCTACTTCACTGTCATCCCGGACTCGCAATTTGTCATCCCGGCCCCGGATCAGGTCCGGGGTTTCAACATCCGGGATCCAGTGCTACGCAAACACTGGATTGCGGATCAGGTCCGCAACGACGAGTCGGGACTCGGAATGACTCCGGCGTTTCTCAGATCTGATGCGCTACGGTGGTCATCACCTTGGCCGCGAGTTTCATCAACGTCTTGACCGGCGGCGGCAACTCGGCGGCTCCGGCTTGGCGGGCGTCCAGCGCGTGCCGTGCCTCGTCATCCTTCATCTGCGCCACGATGGCGCGCGAGGCGTGATCGTGCGCCGGCAGGCTGCTGAGGTGACTCTCGAGGTGTGCTTCGACCTGGTTTTCAGTCTCCACGACAAAACCCAGACTCAGTCGGTCGCCGAGTCGCCCGGCAATGAGTCCAAGCCCGAAAGCAGCGCCGTACCAAAGCGGATTGAGCAAGGATTTGCGTTGCCCCAATTCCTGCAGGCGCTGCTCGGTCCAGGCCAGGTGGTCGGTCTCTTCCATGCTGGCGCGTCTGAAATGGGCGCGCAAGGTCTCGTTTTGCGTCGCGAAAGCCTGCGCTGTGTAAAGCGCTTGGGCGCACACCTCGCCCACATGATTCACCCGCATCAGGGCGCCCGAGTGGGCTTTCTCGGCGTCTGTCAGTACGGTGTCCTGCGTTGAGAGGGTCGGGCAGGCCTGACTGGCACGGGGCGTGGCAAACAGGGTGCGCAGGGCGGCGTCGGCGGTGCTTAGCAAGAGGTCCATCCGTGGTTTCCTATTCGATAAATGGTTTGATCAGTAGGGGCGTGCGCGCAGTGACTCAAACCAACGTTTGTCTTCGACCAGGGATGTCCTGGCCTTTTGCCGCTCGTCATCATCCAGGAAGAGCGTCTCACGCATTCGATATTCGATCGTTGGCAAAGACAAAATACCCGCTTCGATCCCTGCGCGTATCCACTCTCTGTCTTTCGGCTCCGAGCGCGCGTACTTGGAGACCGCACAGTCGTTGGAATCGAGGTATTTCACTTTGACGCCGGAGGCAAGCACCTGGCGCACCATCCTGGTCTGCCAGCCTTCTGGCAAGGTGGGAAGGTCCGGGCTGACCGCATCGAAGTAGTAGCCGTGCTCCTGATGGAAGGCGCTGTCCTCGCCGAATTTTGGCGAGAACTCCTGCGCCCGGTTCGGGTCTCGCTCCGGGTAGGCGTCCACCTCCATCGATTGGGTCATCCGTGGCGGCAGTTTGTCGCCGCTGATACCGAGCGCCGACAAGCTCCCGATGACAACGAATTCGTCGAGTCCGCTGTTGCTCCTGATCGCGCTCAAGATGTGGTCGATGTCTTCGATTTTCATGGCACGCTCAGCGCAAAAGGAGTGTTCTGGCGCAATGCCGGACCCCAGGCGTCGTCCATCGCCAGCAATTTCTTTGCGACCTGCTTGGGTTCCGCGTTCAGGATTTCGAACCAGCGCTCGATGTAAACCGGGCTGCACAGTTCCTTCTCTTTCCAGAGCTGGACCATGCGCAAAGCGTCCTCCTTGAGCGCAATGGCCTCAGCCCCCCCCAAAGCAAATTTCACAGCCAGTTTCAAATGTTTTTCCCGTGAGGCGGCCAGCTTGAACTGGTGGTCAGCGCGTGCCTGGCGCCGCCGGGTCATGTCCGGGCTTTCTGACAACAATCCAAACCCGACACCGAGCACCTGTCCTGCCAGTTCGAAGCTGGATACCTGTGCATCCTTGCCTTTCTCCATCTGGATCAGCGTTGTCCGGCTGATGCCCGCCGCCGCCGCCAGCGCTTGCTGTGACATCCCTTTTGAAAGTCGCAAAGACTTAAGGGTTTTTCCGATGTTTTGAGGCGTAGCGGTCATGACCATTATTCTATACATGTAGTGAATAATGGTCAATTGACGGCAAGACATTTTGGCGGCAACGCCTGCCTGTATCGACTTGTTGCAAGCCCACAACGAAAGCGCCAGCTTTGCTAAAGTTTACTGGGGTTTTCTTTGCCAAGCCCGCCGGGCTCTGGTTCAATCCTTCTAACTTCCTGAAATAGGAGGTTGGCCCGGGGTTCAAAACTTGCAAACCGGAGCCCTATGTTTAACCTTGGAGTAAATTCATATGAAAAGATCCCTCATTGCTCTGGCTGCCCTGGCTGTCGTCGGTGCTGCTTCCGCACAAAACGGCTTTGGCGCTGGTGCGGCTTCGTCGGTCACGCTTTTTGGCGTGGTTGACGCGACTGTTGCCATTGGTAACGGCGATACCGCCAACAGGACCCGTTTGACCAATTCCGGCTACAACAGCAGCCGTCTGGGTTTCAAGGGTGTTGAAGACCTCGGTGGTGGTCTGAAGGCCAAATTTTGGCTGGAAGCCGGTGTCAACAATGACGACGGTTCTGGCTCTGCGACCAACGTGAACAACCAGGCAACTGGTGGCGCACTGGCCGGCATGAACGGTAGCCAAGGCCTGACTTTCAACCGCACCTCGTATGTGAGCTTGATCGGCAACTCTGGTGAAATCCGCCTGGGTCGCGATTACTCGCCGCAATTCTGGAGCTTCACCGTGTACGATCCGTTTGGTACCAACGGCGTTGGCACCACTCAAGCCCTGAACAGCAGTGCTGGCGGCGTGACCATCGTCCGCGCTTCCAACAGCGTTGCTTACATTTCGCCGAACATGAGCGGATTTGTCGTCTGGGGACAGATGTACTTTGGTGAGAACGCTTCCAACGCCGCTTCGCAAGCTGGCGACGGCGGTGCCATCCGCGTTCAATATGACAACGGCCCTCTGAGCCTGGCAGCTGCGTACTCCAAGACTACGACTGGTGCTGGCACTGATGTGCAATCCACCAACATTGCCGGTTCGTACAACATGGGCGTTGCTCAACTGATCGGTTTCTGGAACAAGGATGCCAACACTGGTGCTAAGGACGTAACTGGTTACACCATCGGTGCTCTGGTTCCCGTTGCACCCGCCGGTACCGTTCGCGTTTCTTTCTCTAACTCTGACAATGGCGCTGGCGCCAAGACCGACAAGTTCGCTCTGGGTTATGTGCATGACCTGAGCAAGCGCACCGCTCTGTACGGTACGTTCGCCAGCCTGTCCAACTCCGGCGGCGCTGCTCAAGCTCTGAACGGCGCTATCACTCCGGCCAATGGTTCGTCCACTGGCTTTGATCTGGGTGTCCGTCACGCTTTCTGATCCAGCGCTGACGCAAGTCAGTTAAGGACCTAAAAGTCAAGACCCCGCCGCGGCAACGTGGTGGGGTTTTTTTTGTGTGCCGGACGCCGGCGTGCTGCTTGCTCTGTTAAATTCTGGCTTTCCCTGGCTCTGATTGATGTTCGCATTTATTCTTCGTCGCTTGATTCAGGCCATGGTGGTGATGGTGGTGGTGGCGTTTATCGCCTTCATGCTGTTCCAGTACGTGGGCGATCCGGTTGTTTTTTTGCTGGGGCAGGATGCCAAGCCGGATCAGATTCGCCAGTTGCGCACCGATCTGGGTCTGGATCAGCCGTTTTTTGTCCAGTTCTGGCACTTCTTGCTCAACGCGGTGCAGGGTGAGTTTGGTCTGAGTCTGCGCCAGGGCGCCAAGGTCTCCCGTTTGATTTCCGAGCGCTTGCCGGCGACGCTGGAACTCGCCCTGGTGGCGGCTTCGCTGGCCCTGCTGATCGGCGTACCGCTGGGCGTTTACTCGGCACTCAAACGCGGCAGCTTCCTGAGCCAGTTGTTCATGACGATCTCGCTGCTGGGGGTTTCCCTGCCGACTTTTCTGATCGGCATTTTGCTGATTCTTGCGTTTTCGGTCGGCCTGGGCTGGTTTCCCAGTTTTGGCCGCGGTGAAGTGGTGCATTTGGGTTGGTGGCAAAGCGGCTTGTTCACGCTTGACGGGCTGCACCATCTGGTGCTGCCGGCCATCACGCTGGCGGTGTTCCAGCTGACCCTCATCATGCGCCTGGTGCGCGCTGAAATGCTGGAAGTGCTGCGCACCGATTACATCCGCTTTGCCCGGGCGCGGGGCTTGAGCAATCGCGCCATTCACTTTGGCCATGCCCTGCAAAACACCCTGGTGCCGGTGATTACCATCACCGGCTTGCAAATCGGGCAACTGATTGCTTTTGCCATCATCACCGAGACGGTTTTTCAGTGGCCGGGCATGGGCCTCCTGTTCATTCAGGCCGTAACCTTCGCCGATATTCCGGTGATGGCTGCCTACCTGTGCCTGATTGCGCTGATTTTTGTGCTGATCAATCTGGTGGTTGATCTGCTTTATTTTGTGGTTGACCCGCGCCTGCGCGTGGGCCGTGCGGGAGGACATTGATGCAGACGACGGGGCCGTATTCGGCGCTCAAGGTTCAGGGCCGCGCCTTTGCGCAGATTGCCGCCTTTCATCCCGAAATTACCGCTTTTCGGCGTGATCTGCACGCCCATCCGGAACTCGGGTTTGAAGAGGTTTATACGGCCTCACGGGTGCAGGAGGCCTTGAAACAGTGCGGCGTTGACGAGGTTCACGCGGGAATTGGCAAGACCGGCGTCGTGGCGCTGATCAAGGGCCAGCGCAACAGCAGCGGCAGGATGATGGCCTTGCGCGCCGACATGGACGCGCTGGCCATGACCGAGCACAACGATTTTCCCTGGAAGTCGGGCAAGGCCGGCTTGATGCACGGCTGCGGTCATGACGGTCACACGGCCATGCTGGTAGGTGCTGCACGCTACCTGGTCGAGACGCGCAACTTTGATGGCACGGCGGTGCTCATTTTTCAGCCCGGCGAAGAGGGCTTTGCTGGCGCCAAGGCGATGATTGAGGATGGCCTTTTTGAGCGTTTTCCGGCACAGTCGGTGTTCGGCATGCACAACTGGCCGGCCATGCGGCCCGGCACTGTGGCCGTCAGCCCGGGGCCCATGATGGCAGCGGCTGACCGGATCACGATCGAGATCACCGGCAAGGGCGGCCACGGTGCCCACGCCTACCAGACGGTGGACCCGGTGCTGGTGGCGGCCCACATCATCACAGCAGTGCAAAGCATTGTGTCGCGCAATGTCAGGCCGATTGACAACGCCGTCATCAGCCTGTGTGCCATGCGCGCTGGCGAACTCGGTGCCATGAGCGTGATACCGGGCAGTGCGACCCTGGTGGGCACCGTGCGCACCTTCAACCCCCAGGTGCAGGCGATGGTGGAACGGCGCCTCACGGAGATGTGCAGCGCAGTGGCCCAGGGATTTGGTGCCAGTGCCACGGTTCTCTATGAGCGTTCCTACCCTGCAACCATCAACACCGCAGCCGAGGCGCGCTTTGCTGCCGACGTGGCCCAGAGCCTGGTCGGTGCCGAGCGCGTGGTGCGCGATCTGGAGCCCAGTATGGGCGCGGAAGATTTTTCCTTTATGCTGCAGGTCAAGCCCGGTGCCTACATGCGCATCGGGCAGGGCGTGGAGGGCGGTGTGGGTAGTTGTTTCCTGCACAATAGTCGCTACGACTTCAACGATGAAATTCTGCCACTGGGGGCAGCCTTGCACGCCAGTCTGATCGAGCAGGGAATGCCGATCTGAAGGTTTTTTTGATGCTAATTTAACGGAGACAAATATGAAATCTGGAACAAAAACGATTCTGACGCCAGTCGCTTTGGCGTTGGCAGGGATGAGTCTGGTGGCGTCGGCGACGACGCTGCGCATTGGCAACCAGGGCGACGCGCTGTCGATGGACCCGCATTCGCTCAACGAGTCGCTGCAACTGACGGTGACCGGCAACGTGTTCGAGCCGCTGGTGACGCGGGGTCGCGACTACAAGCTGACACCGGGCCTGGCGACCGACTGGAAGCAGACGGCGCCCACGGTATGGCGCTTCAATCTGCGCAAGGGCGTGCAGTTTCATGACGGCACTCCGTTCACTGCGGACGATGTGATCTTCAGCTACGAGCGTGCCAAGGACGACGGCTCGGACATGAAGAGCTATGTTGGTCAGATCAAGGAAATCAAGAAGATCAATGATCACGCGGTCGACTTCATCTTGAACGCGCCCTTCCCGATCCTGCCGGATCTGTTTACCGGTTGGCTCATCATGAGCAAGAAATGGTGCGAAACGAATCAGGCTACCAAACCAGTGGATCGGCGCAAAGGCATTGAAAACGCCGCGTCTTTCCGAGCCAATGGTACCGGCCCGTATCGGGTCCGTGAACGCCAACCCGGCGTGCGTACAACTTTCACACGCAACGGCAACTATTGGGGCAAGATTGATGGCAACGTCGACGAGGTGATCTTCACCCCCATCGGCAACGACGCGACCCGTGTAGCGGCTTTGCTCTCAGGCGAGCTTGACGTCATGGAGCCAGTGCCGGTGCAGGATGTGGACCGCATCAAGGGCAACGCCAAACTCAAGGTGCTGCAGGGCCCTGAATTGCGTGTCATCTTTTTGGGCATGGACCAGAAGCGCGATGAATTGCTGTTCTCCAACGTAAAGGGAAAGAATCCCTTCAAAGACAAGCGCGTGCGCCAGGCCTTTTACCAGGCGATTGACATTGACGGCATCCAGAAGACTGTGATGCGCGGCGCTGCCACGCCGGTCGCACTGATGCTGCCGCCCCAGGTCAACGGCTTTGACCCGACCCTGGCCAAGCGCCTTCCCTACGACGTGGAGGGCGCCAAGAAACTGCTGGTGGAGGCGGGCTATCCGGCGGGCTTTGAAGTGAAGATGAATTGCCCGAACGACCGCTATGTAAACGACGAGCGGATTTGCCAGGCGGTGGCCGCCAATCTGTCCAAGATTGGCGTCAAGATCAATCTGGAAGCCGAAACCAAGGGCACTTATTTTCCGAAGATCCTGAGCCGCAACACCAGCTTCTACATGCTGGGCTGGACTGCCAGCACGGTCGACGTGCACAACGTGCTCTATCCGATCATGTCGTCACCGGGTGAAGGCGGTCGCGGTCAATTCAACCTGGGAGCCTACAGCAATGCCAAAGTGGACGAGTTGACGCAGAAAGTCGGTTCCGAGACCGATCTGAAGAAGCGCGGCGAAATGATTCACGAGGCGCTGAAGATTCACCAGGACGAGATTGGCCACTTGCCGCTGCATCAACAGGCTTTGAACTGGGCTCTGAAGAAGAACATTGACATAGTGCAGTTGCCCGGCAACGAAATGCCGTGGAAATTCATCAAGGTCAACCCTTGAACCAGGACACCCGGGCCGGATGAAAAAGTGGTTGTTTCGGTTCGGCGATAGCGATATTGGCTACAGCTTTCGCAACTCACCGCTTGCGATGACTGCGGCCACCATTGCGTTTGTCTGCATCTTCTGTTCCGTCTTCGCCAACTGGGTGGCGCCGCACAACCCGTTTGACCTCAGCACACTGGAGTTGAGCGATGCGCGCTTGCCGCCAGCCTGGGACAAGCTGGGCAGCCTCAAGTACCTGCTGGGCACCGATGATCAGGGGCGCGACATTTTGTCAGCCCTGATGTTCGGCGCTCGCATTTCGCTGGCTGTGGGCTTGGCTTCGGTGGCGCTGTCGGTACTGATCGGCGTGACGCTCGGTCTGCTGGCTGGATTCATCGGTGGCTGGGTGGATGCGCTGTTGATGCGGCTATGTGACGTCATGTTGTCGTTTCCGGCGATTCTGGTGGCACTCCTGATTGCGGGGGTCGGGCGTGCCTTGTTTCCTGCGGCGCAGGATTCGCTGGCTTTCTTCGTCCTGATCATCTCCATCACGCTCACCGGTTGGGTTCAGTACGCGCGCACGGTCCGGGGCTCGACCCTGGTTGAGCGGCACAAGGAATACGTGCAGGCCGCCCGTGTCACCGGGGTCTCCAGTCTGCGCATCATGCGACGCCATGTATTGCCCAATGTGCTCGGACCGGTGCTGGTGCTGGCCACGATTCAGGTCGCCACAGCCATCATCATCGAAGCCACGCTGTCCTTCCTGGGCGTTGGTGCGCCGCCGACTGCGCCCTCGCTGGGGACGCTGATCCGGGTCGGTAACAGCTACCTCTTTTCCGGCGAATGGTGGATCACCGTGTTCCCGGGTCTGATGCTGATCCTGATTTCGCTGAGTGTGAATCTGCTCGGTGACTGGCTGCGCGACGCGCTGAACCCACGGCTGCGTTAGTGAGTACTCATGATCTCCCGGATTCCCGTCATCGCGAGGCCGCAGGCCGTGGCACAGCTTCTCATGCCGGACCGCCGGCTTGCCACGCCGGATCACCAGCTTGGCATGCAGGACCTCCAGCTTGTCATGCCGGGCTCGACCCGGCATCCAGTGTCTTCCGGTACTGGATTGCGGATCGAGTCCGCAATGACGAAACGACGGCGTGCAATGACGAAAAAACGCTCCGCCGTGACGAAAGAACGGCGTTCGATGAAGAAGAGGTGGCTTCGATGACAAACTTGCGGAAGTGCACATGAGCCTGTTGCAAGTCAAGAATCTGGTGGTCGAGTTTCCGCACCGACGGGGCACGCTGCGCGCGCTGGACGATGTTTCGTTCGATATTGCGCCGGGTGAGATTCTCGGCGTGGTGGGCGAGTCGGGTGCCGGTAAATCGATTACCGGTGCTGCCATCATTGGCCTGCTGGAGCCGCCCGGGCGTATTGCCAGCGGCCAGATCCTGTTGGAAGGTGAGCGCATTGATCACCTTGGCCCGGAGCAGATGCGCCGCATCCGGGGCAAGCGAATCGGTGCCATTTTTCAGGATCCGCTGACTTCCTTGAACCCGCTGTACACGATTGGCCAGCAACTGGTGGAGACCATCCGTACTCACCTGCCGCTGAGTGAAAAGCAGGCGCAGGAGCGCGCCGTGTCCCTGTTGCGCGATACCGGCATTCCGGCGCCCGAGCAGCGTATTGACCATTTTCCGCATCAGTTTTCTGGTGGTATGCGTCAGCGCGTGGTGATTGCCCTGGCGCTGGCGGCCGAGCCCAAACTGATTGTGGCGGACGAGCCAACCACGGCGCTGGATGTTTCGATTCAGGCGCAGATCATCACGCTGCTCAAAGGTGTCTGCAAACAGCACGGTGCTGCCGTCATGTTGATCACGCACGATATGGGCGTGATTGCTGAAACCTGCGACAGGGTCGCTGTACTGTACGCCGGGCGGCTGGCCGAAATTGGTCCGGTGCACGAAGTCATCAACCACCCGGCGCATCCCTATACAGCGGGTTTGATGGCAGCGATTCCGGACATCACGCAGGACCGTGAGCGGCTCAACCAGATTGATGGCGCCATGCCGCGCCTGAATGCGATTCCACCTGGCTGCGCCTTTCACCCGCGTTGTCCGCAAGCCCTGGCCCAATGCAAGAGCGAGCGCCCGGAACTGCTCGGTGCTGGTGCCACAAGCGCCGCCTGTTGGTTGCACGCAGACAAGTCCGTGACCTTGCGGGAGCCAGCATGACGGCCCTGGTTCAAGCCAACGATCTGGCGATGACATTTGATGTGTCGGCGCCCTGGCTCAATCGCTTGATCGAGCGTCGGCCGCGGACCCTGCTGCGCGCCGTTGACGGTGTCAGTTTCGAGATTGAAAAAGGCAAGACACTGGCGCTGGTGGGTGAGTCCGGCTGCGGCAAGAGCACGGTGGCGCGTCTGCTGGTGGGGCTGCATGAGCCGAGTCGCGGCAATCTGGTGTTCGATGGGCTCGATGCGCACGCCATCTTCAAGACGCCGGCTGGATTGAAGTTGCGCAGCCGGATCCAGATGATTTTTCAGGATCCCTATGCCTCGCTGAATCCGCGCTGGCTGGTGCAGGACATTGTGGCCGAGCCCTTGATCGAGCATGGACTCGTGAGCGATCCGGCTGAGTTGAGGGCGCGCGTGGGGGTGTTGCTCAGCGACGTGGGCTTGAGTCCGCTTGACAGCTTCAAGTACCCGCATCAGTTCTCTGGCGGTCAACGCCAGCGTATTTCGATTGCGCGCGCTCTGGCCACGCAGCCGGAATTTCTGGTCTGTGACGAGCCGACCTCGGCGCTGGACGTGAGCGTGCAGGCGCAAGTGCTCAACATCATGAAGGACCTGCAACGCAAGCTGGGACTGACCTATCTGTTCATTTCACACAATCTGGCGGTGGTGCGTCATGTGAGCGACCAGGTTGGTGTGATGTACCTCGGCCGCCTGGTGGAACTGGCTGACAAGCAGGCGCTGTTTGGCAGTCCGCGCCATCCCTACACGCGCATGCTGATCGACGCCATCCCGAAGATGACAGACACCGGGCGTGCCCGCACACCGGTTCAGGGCGAGGTGCCCAATCCCCTCAACCCTCCTTTGGGTTGCGCCTTCAACCCGCGCTGCCCGCATGCCAATGAGCGTTGCCGCAGCGAGCGACCGAACTTGCTGGCCCTGGCAGGCATCCGGATCGCCTGTCATGCGGTCGAAGAGGGCCGGATCTAGGCGGTATTTCAGGTGTAGCGCTTGCTGCGCAGATTGTTTTTCATCTCGCTGAGAACCGGTTGCAGCTTCTCGCTGCCGATGCGCAGGGCCACGCAGGTGGCAAGAACATCGATGATCAGCAGGTGCAGCAGCCGTGACACCATTGGGCTGTAGCGATCAAAGCCTTCGGGATGGTCGGCCGCCAGATGGATATGTCCGGCGCGGGCCAGCGGTGAGCCGCTGGCGGTGATGACGATGACGGTGGCACCGTGTTTGCGCGCAATATCGCAGGCATCCATCAGGTCGCGCGTACGCCCCGAGTTGGAGATGATCAGGACGCAGTCACCGGGACCGAGCAGGGAGGCGCTCATCACCTGCATGTGGCCATCGCTGTAGGCCACGCTGTGCATGCCGAGTCGGAAGAATTTGTGCTGGGCGTCCTGCGCCACCACGCCAGAGTTGCCAACGCCAAAGAACTCGATGCGCTTGCCGTCGCTGCAAGCCTGCACCAGGGTCATGGCGGCTTTTTCCATGGCCTGCGTGCTGGCTTCATTACGGTATTTCAGGAAGGCCGCCACCGTGTTGTCAATGACCTTGACCATGATGTCGCCGGTCTTGTCATCCGCATCGACGCTGCGGTGAATGAAGGGCACGCCTTCGCTCACACTGCCGGCCAGCTTGAGCTTGAAATCGGACAGGCCATCGTAGCCGACGCTGCGACAAAAACGCACTACGGTGGGCTTGCTGACATGCGAGCGTGCTGCCAGTTCGCTGACCGGCAGCTTGGAAAAACCGCGCGGGTCGCTTAGCAACAGCTTGCCGACCCGCTGTTCAGCTGGCGCAAGTGAAGGCAGGCCGGCTTTGATTCGGTCAAGCATGGAACTGGTGCACTTTCATGGAGGGTGCATTGCGACTACCAGGTTGAATCGTCATCGCGTCTTCGGATCGAGTCCGGGATGACAAACCACCCGTCCGGGATGACAAGTAACTCGTCGGGAATGGCAAGGACTCTTTGTCATTGCGGGCCACGACCCGCAATCCATGGTGCGCGTGGCACCGGCATAAGGCATGGATCCCGGATCGAGTCCGGGATGACAAACCGCCCGTCCTGGATGACAAACAACTCGTCGGGGATGGCAAGGACTCTTTGTCATTGGGCCACGACCCGCCATCCATGGTGCGCGTAGCACCGGCATAACGACAGAGGCTCAACATTCTTCAGCCCAACAAAAACCATCACGCGCGATCATGGCGCTGGCGGCACTCGGGCCCCAGGTACCGGCAGCGTAAAGGCGTGGGCCCTGCGGGTCGTTCTTCCAGTGTTCAAGAATCGGCTCGACCCAGCGCCACGCTTCTTCCTGCTCGTCGCTGCGCACAAACAGGTTCAGGCGTCCATCGATCACGTCAAGCAACAAGCGTTCGTAGGCACCGACGCGTCCGCTGCCAAAGCGCTTGTCAAAGTCCAGATCGAGTTGCACTGGCGCCAGCGTCTGTGAATTGCGCCGGTTGTCCTGACCCTGCGCCAGCAAATGCAATTCGAGACCGTCCTTGGGCTGCAGATTGATCACCAGTCGATTCGCGTCGCCGATTTGCGAATTGAAGATGGCGTGTGGCGTAGGCCGGAAATTGACCACGATTCGGGCATCGCGCCCGGCCAGTCGCTTTCCGGTGCGGATGTAGAAGGGCACACCGGCCCAGCGCCAATTGGATATTTCGGTGCGCAGTGCGACAAAGGTCTCGGTCTGGCTGGCCGGGTTGACGCCAGTCTCTGCCCGGTAGGCGTCCACCGCGCTGCCGGCAATCGACCCGCCGGCGTATTGCCCACGGATGACGTCCTGTACCAGCGCCTCGGGAGTCCAGGGTTTGAGCGAGCGCAGGACCTTGAGTTTCTCGTCACGGATGGCGTCGGCGTGCGAGTTGATGGGTGGTTCCATGCCGATCGCACACAGCAGTTGCAGGGCATGGTTTTGCACCATGTCGCGCAGGGCGCCGGTGGTCTCGTAAAAAGCACCACGCTTCTCCACGCCCAGTTCTTCGGCTATCGTGATCTGGATGTTGGCAATATGTTCGCGCCGCCAAAGTGGCTCGAACAGGGCGTTGCCAAAGCGCAGGGCGAACAGGTTCTGCACTGCCGGTTTGCCCAGGTAATGGTCGATCCGGAAGATCTGGTTTTCGCTGAAGACGCAGCGCACGGCTTCGTTGATGGCACGGTTGCTGGCCAGATCGTGGCCGAGCGGCTTTTCCAGCACGATGCGGGTCTTGGCGCTGTTCAGCCCAACCTTGTCCAGTTGCTCGCAGACGGTCGTAAAGAGCGTCGGAGCGGTTGCCACATACATCACTACGGTATCGGTCTGGCGCGCCGCCAGCGTGGTTGCCAGGCGGGCATAGTCAGCAGGTCTGGACAGATCGATCCGGACAAATTCCAGCAGGGCGGCAAAACGCGTGAACTCTTCGTCATTCGGGCGTTTCGCCAACTCAACTTTGTCAAAACGCGAGCGGATCAGACTGCGGTATTGCTCGGCGCTGAGGTCGTCGCGGCCAATGCCGATGATGCGTCCGTCCACTGGCAGCGTGCCGTGGCGAAAAGCCTGAAACAGGGCGGGCATCAATTTGCGCCAGGCCAGGTCGCCCGTGCCACCAAACAGAACAAGATCAAAACTCATAGGTAACCAAGAGTGGGGACTTTCGTCAGTAAGGGGTAATGTAACTTAGTTTCATCGAAAAATGAAAAACATGTAACCTTGGTTTCGGGCCTTGCTTTAAACTGGCGCTGTCCCGCCAAGCGTTGCGGGTCGTACAGGAGTTGCGATGAAGAAACAGGTGTTGGTGGCGGCCTTGGCTTGCCTGTCCCTGGGGGCCTGGGCGCAGGGGCAGATCAATGTGATTTGCTCGGTGCAGGCGGAGTGGTGCAACATGATAGGTACGGTGTATGCGCGTACCACCGGCACCAAGATCAATGTCAGCATGAAAGGCTCGGGGGAAGCGCTGGCCCAGTTGATAGCGGAGAAGGACAACCCCAAGACCGATGTCTGGTTTGGCGGCACCGGGGACCCGCACTTGCAGGCGGCCGAGCAAGGCCTCTCGCTGGAATACAAATCACCCAGCCTGAGCCAGTTGTATCCCTGGGCCCAACAACAGGCGCAGCAGGCGGGCTTCAAGACGGTGGGTATTTATTCTGGCCCGCTGGGCTTTGGCTACAATCCGGAACTGCTTGCCAAGAAAAAACTGGCTGTACCCAAGTCCTGGGCTGATCTGCTCAAACCCGAATACAAGGGTGACATCCAGGTGGCCAATCCGGGCTCCAGCGGCACCGCCTACACGATGGTGGCGACACTGGTGCAATTGATGGGCGAAGACAAGGCTTTTGACTACCTCAAGGGATTGCACAGGAATGTCAGCCAGTACACGCGCTCCGGTACCGGTCCGATCAAGGCAGTGGCGCGCGGCGAGACAGCCGTGTCCATCAGTTTTGTGCACGATGGTCCAGGGGAGAAGATGAATGGTTTCCCGGTCGAAACCATCACACCGCTGGAAGGAACAGGCGCCGAGATTGGCTCCATGAGCATCATCAAGGGCGCGCGCAATCTGGAAGCGGCGAAGAAGTTTTACGAATGGGCCTTGACGCCAGCGGCGCAGGAGATGGCGGCCGCCGCCAAGCAGTTTCAATTGCCTTCGAACAAGAACGCCAGGAACGATCCGCGCATTCCTGATTTCAAGAAAATCAAGTTCATCAATTACGACTACGCCAAGTACGGTGCCAGTGCCGAGCGGCGCCGGCTGATTGCGAAGTGGGAAAAGGACGTTAATTCCCTGCCTCGCTGATGGAGAAAAACCCCAACCAGGCTATTCGCATCTGGTTGGCGCTGGGCCTGCTGGCCTACCTGCTGCTGCCCTGGTATGCAATTCAGGATACCGCTTGGTATAGCGCCCTGCCGCAAATTTTGGGGGGCCCGGAAACGGCCAATGGCCTGTTGCAGGCCTTGCTGCACGGGCGCCCCTGGCTGGGGGCAGGGCTGCTGGGTTTGGCGATCGCCGCCATCGGGCTGGCGGGCGCGCCCGGCAAGGTGCAGGGTGGCTGGCTGCTGGCTGGCGGATTGACCGGGTTCATGGGGCTGCTGGTCAGCGGCTTCCTGATTGGTGCCAAAGGCTGGTCTTTCGACGCGCTCACTGCCTTGTGGGGAGAACTGGCGAGCCGGCAATTTGGCATTGGCAGTGGTGCCTTCCTGGCCTTGCTCTCGCTGCTGATGATCGCTGCTTTCGGGCTGGCACGGCGCGGCTATTTCAAGGGTGATCTTTTCATTGCGTCGGCCGTCGTTGGCTGTTCAGTGCTGCTGCTGCTGTTCATTGCGTTCCCGGTCAGCAAGGCCTTGTACAGCGCTCTGCTGACCGAGCAGGGACACTGGTCGCTGACAGCCATCTTTGACCGCATTGGCAATGAGCGCGTCTGGGGCTTGAACTGCCTGATCGGTGGTGTGCGCTGCGGCGTGGCCTGGAACACGCTGTTTCTGGCCCTGTTGACGGCCACCGGCACCACGCTGCTGGGAACCATGATGGCGTTGCTGGCCGAGCGCAGTGCCGGGCCACGAATCCAGACGCCGCTGCGAGTGGTCGCGCTGCTACCCATCATCACGCCGCCGTTTGTGGTTGGGCTCGGACTTATCTTGCTGTTTGGCCGCGCCGGCATCGTGAATCAACTGCTCGAATATGTCTTTGGCTTGGCGCCGACACGCTGGTTTTACGGCGCTCTGGGGGTCTGGATTGCGCAGTTGTTTGCCTTCACACCGATTGCCTTCATGATCATGCGCGGTGTGGTGCAGGGCGTGGCGCCGAGTCTGGAAGAGGCGGCGCAAACACTGCGCGCGAACCGGCAGCAGACTTTTCTGACCATCACGCTGCCGCTGCTCAAGCCGGGTCTGGCCAATGCTTTTCTGGTTGGCTTCATTGAGAGCATGGCGGACTTTGGCAATCCGATTGTGGTCGGTGGCCAGTTCTCCGTTCTGTCGACCGACATTTTCTTTGCCATTGTCGGTGCCCAATACGATCAGGGACGCGCCGCTTCGCTGGCCTGGATCCTGACCTTGTTTGCGCTGGCCGTGTTTGCGCTGCAGCGAGGCCTGCTCGGCAAGCAAAGCTACACCACGGTCAGCGGCAAAGGCGATGCCGGCATTGCGATGGCCTTGCCGCACAGCGTACGGCGCATTCTGAACCTGGTGGTTTATCCGTGGCTGGCGTTCACGGTACTGGTCTATCTGTTTGCCTTTGCCGGCGGCTTTGTCCAGACCTGGGGCCGGGACTACACCATCACACTCAATCACTTCAAGACCGCTTTCGCTCTCGAATGGAGTCAGTATGGACTGGTATGGGCCGGCACGGCATGGAACTCCTTCTTCACGACGGTCAAGCTGGCCGGCATCTCTGCACCGATCACGGCGGCCACCGGACTCCTGATTGCCTACCTGCTGGCGCGCACCGAATTTCGTGGCCGCGCCCTGTTTGAGTTTGTCGCCCTGCTGGCCTTTGCCATTCCCGGCACGGTGCTGGGTTTGAGTTACATTCTGGCGTTCAATGTGCCACCGGTGGAGCTTACTGGTACGGGCTTGATCATCGTTCTGTGTTTCATGTTCCGCAATCTGCCGGTGGGTGTGCGCGCCGGTACGGCGGCCTTCAAGCAACTTGACAAGTCGCTCGATGAAGCTTCGCTGATGCTGCGGGCCTCCACGGCGCAGACGCTGTTCCATGTCGTGCTGCCCCTGCTCAAACCCGCGCTGGTGGCGGCGCTGGTCTACAGCTTTGTGCGCGCCATGACCACCGTCAGTGCGGTGATCTTTCTGGTGACGGCCGAGAATGAGCTGGCTACCACCTACATCATTGGCCGTGTTGGCAATGGGGACTATGGTGTGGCACTGGCTTATTGCACGGTGCTCATTGTCCTGATGTCACTGGCCATCGCACTGATCCAGTTTTTGGTCGGCGAGCGCAAGCTTGGGCGGCGTAAAGGAACAAGACAATGAACTACGGTGTTGAATTCAGGAACATCAGCAAGCGTTACGGCGCTGACGCATCGGCACCGCTGGTGGTCAAGGGCATCAGCTTCGAGATCGAGCAGGGCACACTGACCACGATCCTGGGTCCGTCGGGCTGCGGCAAGACGACGGTGCTGCGCATGATTGCCGGACTGGAGTCACCGACCTCGGGGCAGATCATCGTGGCGGGCAAGGATGTGACAACGCTGGGGCCGGCCGATCGCAATGTCAGCATGATGTTCCAGAGTTACGCCCTGTTCCCGCACATGAACGTGCTGGAAAACGTGATGTATGGCCTGAAGATGTCGGGGGTTGCCAAGGAGCTCGCGCGTGCGCGTGCCAGCGAGACTCTGCGCAATGTCGGGCTGACCACTTTCGATGAGCGCTTGCCCAGTGAATTGTCAGGGGGACAGCAGCAGCGCGTGGCGCTGGCGCGTTCGCTGGTGCTGGAGCCGGCGGTGCTTTTGTTTGATGAACCCCTGAGCAACCTGGACGCCCGTCTGCGGCGCGAGATGCGTGAGGAGATCAGGTTCCTGCAGCAGCGCCTGAGCCTTACCGTGGCCTACGTCACGCACGACCAGAGCGAGGCGCTGGCGGTAAGCGACCAGATCATTGTGATGAACGATGGTGGCATTGCCCAGCGCGGTACCCCGCAGGACATGTACGAGCGCCCGGGCAGCGAATTTGTGGCCGGTTTCATGGGTGAGGCGATGCTGTTTCCAGGGGTCGCGCTGCCTGGAGGGCAGGTGCAGCTGGGGCCACTTCAGATCACACCCAAACAAGCAATGGCGGACGGTCTCGTCAAGGTGGCTGTGCGGCCCGAGGCCTGGCATATCCATCGACTGAGTCAGACCGATGGCCCTGGGCTGCCGGCCAAACTGCTCAAGTCTGCCTACCTGGGCAGTTTCTTCGAGTACACGTTTGAGACCGCGCTCGGTAGTGTCTTTGTGGTTTCGCCGGACTTGACCGACGTCCTGCCGCTGGGGATCGAGGTCTGGCTGACGCTGGCTGATCATGGCGTCTCGGTGGTCGCCGGATAATGCTGCCATGAACCAACTGGACGCACTTAAGCGGTACACCACGGTGGTGGCTGACACGGGGGATTTCAGGCAGATCGACGCCTACTTGCCGCAGGACGCCACGACCAACCCGTCGCTGATTCTCAAGGCTGTGCAAAAGCCGGAGTACCGGTCTTTGTTGACGGACATCGTGGCAGGCTACCGTGGCCGACCACTCGACGAAGTCATGGACCGTCTGCTGGTGCGTTTTGGCTGTGAGATTCTGTCCATCATTCCGGGGCGCGTCTCGACCGAGGTCGATGCCAGACTCAGTTTCAACGCGAGTGCAACCGTGGCCCGCGCCGAGCGCATCATCGAGCTCTATCAGGCACAGGGCATTCACATCGACCGCGTACTGATCAAGGTGGCGGCGACCTGGGAAGGAATGGATGCTGCAGCACAGCTGGAGCGCCGTGGCATCCACACCAATCTGACTTTGCTTTTTTCGTTCTGCCAGGCCGTGGCTTGCGCGCAGGCCAGGGTGCAACTGATCTCGCCGTTTGTCGGCCGCATTTACGACTGGTACAAGAAGTCGGCCGGCGCTGCCTGGGTCGAAGCGGATAACGCGGGTGCCAACGATCCCGGCGTCAAGTCGGTGCGGCAAATCTACAACTACTACAAGAAATTCGGCATCGCTACCGAGGTGATGGGTGCGAGCTTTCGTAACGTGGGACAGATCACGGCACTGGCCGGTTGTGACCTGCTGACCATCAGCCCCGATCTGTTGGCGACCTTGATGGCAACCAAGGCGCCGCTGTCGCTGGCCCTGGACGCCAAGGCGGCCCGGTCGCTGGAGCTGACGCCTGTCAATTACGACGAAGCAGGCTTTCGTTTCGCACTCAATGAAGACGCCATGGCAACCGAGAAACTCGCTGAAGGCATACGTGCCTTCAGTATCGACAGTGCGCGGCTTGACCAGTTGTTGCTGGCGGCCTGAAACCCAATTCAAGGACTTTCCATGGAACGCATTCGCTGTGACCGAACTGCCACCTGGCGCGGACTGCAAAACCTGTACACCAACGGCGGGCAGACCTTTGATCTGCGCCGCGCCTTTGCCGATGATGAGGGGCGCTTCGAGGCCTTCAGCCAGAGCGCACCGCACATCTTTGCCGATTTGTCGAAGAACCTGATTGATCACCCAACGCAGCAATTGCTGTTCACACTGGCACGCCAGTGCGGCCTGGAGCAGCACCGCCATGCCATGTTTGCCGGATCTGCAATCAATAACACGGAGCAGCGGGCAGTGCTGCACTGGTTGTTGCGCAGTCCAGCGTCACTGGCTGATGGCGCTGACGCTTTGGCGGGCGAACGCGCGCAAGTGCATGAGGTGCTGGGTGCCATGCTGGCCTACGCGCAAGGCGTGCGTGCTGACGATGCCATCACCGATATCGTCAACATCGGCATCGGTGGCTCGGATCTGGGACCGCAAATGGCGGTACTGGCGCTCGACGCCTTTGTGCTACCCGGCAAGCGCTTTCACTTTGTTTCGAATGTGGACGGCCATGAGCTTGACGCCGTGCTGAAACGTATCAAACCTGAAAGCACGCTGTTCCTGATTGCCAGCAAGACCTTCACCACCATCGAGACCATGACCAACGCAAGCTCGGCGCGGGACTGGTTCGAAGCCAACGGTGGCAAGGACGTGGGCCGGCACTTTGCCGCGCTGACGACCAACGTGGCAGCAGCCAAGGCCTTTGGCATCCGCACGACCTTCGGTTTCTGGGACTGGGTTGGCGGGCGTTATTCAGTCTGGTCGGCCATCGGACTGCCGTTGGCGATTGCCATTGGCGAGCAGGGCTTCCGGGAGTTTCTTGCTGGCGCTCACGCCATGGACCAACACTTCCGCAGTGCCACGCTGGAACAGAATCTGCCAGTTCGCCTGGCGCTGCTGGACATCTGGTACCGCAATTTCCATCGCTTTACGAGCCGCTCCATCGCGCCTTATCACAGCGCACTGCGGCGCCTGCCGGCCTATCTGCAGCAGCTCGAGATGGAAAGCAATGGCAAGTGCGTGGACGCGCAAGGGCAGGCTCTGCGTTTTTCCACGGCACCGGTGTTGTGGGGCGAGCCCGGCACCAACGGTCAGCACGCCTTTTTTCAGATGCTGCACCAGGGCAGCGACACCGTACCGGTCGAGTTTGTGGCGGTTCGCAAGCCCAGGCACGCTTTGCCAGGTCATCAAGAACTCTTGCTGGCCAATGTGCTGGCGCAGGCGCAGGCCCTGATGGTCGGTCAACGTGACACCGGAGGGCACAGGAATTTCCCGGGCAACCGGCCCAGTACGTTCTTGCTGCTCGATGAATTGACGCCGACCACGCTCGGTGCCCTGATCGCGCTGCAGGAACACCGTGTCTTTGTCAGCGGTTCGCTCTGGGGCATCAACAGCTTTGACCAGTGGGGCGTGGAACTGGGCAAGGTGCTGGCCAAAGACCTGCAGGCGCGCCTGCAAACGGGCGATGTCAGTGGTCTGGACGGTTCGACAGCCGGTTTGCTGCAGCGCTTGCGCTAATGGAAATTGGTGTCATTGCGGGCCCCGACCCGCAATCCATGAACCTGGTTTTCGATTTAGGGGCCGTCCTGATTGAGTGGCAACCGGCCAGGCTGGTCGCATCGCACTTCCCGGAACTAGCGCTTACTGCGCAGGCTGCGCAACAAGCAGCACAGTCCATCTTTGGCCATGCGGACTGGCACGCTTTTGACCGTGGCACGCTGAGTGCTGACGACGTGGTGCAGCGGACCGCACAGCGCCTGGCCTTGCCACCGGATGAGATGCGGCGACTGGTGTGTGGTATTGGTGAGCGTCTGACTCCGATCCAGGAGACGATGGACCTTGTGGCAGACCTGGCGCAGCGGCGCGATCAGCGCGGTGATGTACGGCTGTACTACCTCTCCAATATGCCGGCGCCCTATGCGCGCACGCTGGAGCACAAGTACGCCTTTCTTGCCTGGTTTGAAGGCGGTATTTTTTCTGGCGATGTGCAGCGCAGCAAGCCTGATCCGGTGATCTACCAGCTATTGCAGAGTCGCTACGCGCTGGAGCCGACGCAGACCCTGTTTGTTGATGACGTGCAGGACAATGTCGATGTCGCCTGCAGTCTGGGCTGGAGCGGTCTGCGTTTTGTTTCGGCGCAGCAGCTGCGCTCAAGTCTGGCAAACTGGCTGCCTCAACTACAAGGAGATTTATGAAACTGGTGCGCTATGGCAAGCCTGGTAAGGAAAGGCCCGGCATGATCGATGCCGAGGGTCGTCTGCGCGATCTGAGTACCGTGATCCCTGACCTCGGTCCGGATCAGCTCAGCGATGCGGCACTGGCACGCTTGCGCCGTCTGAAGCCGCAAACGCTGGCATTGGTGCCGGGCAAGCCGCGTCTGGGTGCGCCCGTCGCGAGCATCGGAAAATTCATCGCCATCGGGCTGAACTACGCGGATCATGCGGCCGAGGCCGGTATGCCGATTCCGAAGGAGCCCGTGCTGTTCACCAAAGCCATCAGCTGCATCCAAGGTCCGAACGATCCCATCATGCTGCCCAAGGGATCCGTCAAGACCGACTGGGAGGTCGAACTGGGCGTGGTGATCGGGCAGCGTGCGCGCTACGTCTCGCAAAAGGAGGCACTCAATTCTGTTGCCGGTTACTGCGCTGTTAACGACATCAGCGAGCGTGAGTTCCAGATCGAGCGCGGCGGTACCTGGGACAAGGGCAAGGGTTGTGACAGTTTTGGCCCACTCGGTCCCTGGCTGGTGACGCGCGATGAAGTGCCCAATCCGCAAAAGCTGGCGCTCTGGCTGGAGGTCAACGGCCAGCGTATGCAAAGTGGCAGCAGCAAGACGATGATTTTTGGCGTTGCCAAAATCGTCAGCTATGTAAGTCAGTTCATTACCCTGATGCCCGGCGATGTGATCACCACCGGCACGCCACCCGGCGTTGGCATGGGCAGGAAGCCACAGCAGTTTCTGAAAGCCGGCGACACCATTGCCATGGGCGTCGAAGGCCTTGGCGAGCAACGCCAGACCGTGGTGGCCTTCAAGCGCTGAGATAACGACGCGCAACAAAAAACCCGCGAAGCGTAAGCCAGCGGGTTTTTTTTGTATCGAATCTACGGCGTAGTTCGACGCAGCATGAGGCTTCAGAGCCCTCTTACATGCCCATGCCGCCCATGCCGCCCATGCCACCCATATCCCCACCACCCATGCCGCCCATGCCGCCAGCGCCTTCAGCCTTGGGAGCCTCAGCCACCATGCACTCGGTCGTCAGCATCAGGGAAGCCACAGACGCTGCGTTTTGCAGAGCCGTGCGGGTCACCTTGGTTGGGTCCAGGATACCCATTTCGATCATGTCGCCATAGGTGTCGTTGGCGGCGTTGAAGCCGTAGTTGCCCGTGCCAGCCAGCACGGCGTTCACGACGACAGAGGCTTCGCCACCGGCGTTGAAAACGATTTCGCGCAGCGGTGATTCGATCGCCTTGAGAACCAGTGCAATGCCATGGTCCTGGTCAGCGTTGTCACCCTTGATCGTGCCAGCGGCCTGCTTGGCGCGCAGCAGAGCCACGCCACCACCAGCCACAATGCCTTCTTCCACAGCAGCGCGGGTAGCGTGCAGGGCGTCTTCAACGCGGGCCTTCTTTTCCTTCATTTCGACTTCGGTGGCAGCGCCAACCTTGATCACGGCAACACCGCCGGCCAGCTTGGCCACGCGCTCTTGCAGCTTTTCACGGTCGTAGTCGCTGGTCGCTTCTTCGATCTGCACACGAACTTGCTTGACGCGGGCTTCGATGTCAGCAGCGGCACCGGCACCGTCAATGATGATGGTGTTTTCTTTGCCCACTTCAACGCGCTTTGCAGAGCCGAGGTCAGCCAGTGTCACTTTTTCCAGCGTCAGGCCGACTTCTTCAGCAATGACCTTGCCGCCGGTCAGGATGGCGATGTCTTCCAGCATGGCCTTGCGACGGTCACCAAAGCCCGGCGCCTTGACGGCAACAACCTTCAGGATGCCGCGGATGGTGTTGACCACCAGCGTTGCCAGGGCTTCGCCCTCGACGTCTTCGGAGATGATCAGCAGCGGACGGCCCGACTTGGCGACTTGCTCCAGCGTGGGCAGCAGGTCACGGATGTTGCTGATCTTCTTGTCGTACAGCAGCACAAACGGGTTGTCCAGCAGTGCGGCTTGCTTTTCCGGGTTGTTGATGAAGTAGGGCGACAGGTAGCCGCGGTCAAACTGCATGCCTTCAACGACGTCGAGTTCGCTGTCGAGCGACTTGCCGTCTTCAACGGTGATGACGCCTTCCTTGCCGACCTTGTCCATCGCGTCAGCGATGATTTTGCCGATGGCTTCGTCGCTGTTGGCCGAGATCGAACCGACTTGAGCAATTTCCTTGGAAGTGGTGGTGGCCTTGGAGGCCTTCTTCAGTTCGGCGACCAGGGCGGTGACAGCCTTGTCGATACCGCGCTTCAGATCCATCGGGTTCATGCCGGCGGCCACGTACTTCATGCCTTCGCGCACGATGGCTTGCGCCAGCACGGTGGCGGTGGTGGTGCCGTCGCCAGCGATGTCAGAAGTCTTGGAAGCAACTTCCTTGACCATCTGGGCGCCCATGTTCTGGAGCTTGTCCTTGAGTTCGATTTCCTTGGCGACGGAAACACCGTCCTTGGTTACTGTGGGGGCGCCGAAGGAGCGCTCCAGCACCACATTGCGGCCTTTGGGGCCCAGGGTAACCTTGACTGCGTTGGCCAGGATGTTGACACCCTCGACCATGCGTGCGCGGGCTTCGCCGCCGAAAATGACGTCTTTTGCTGCCATGTTATTTCTCCAATAAATTCAAAAATTGATTAACGATTACTTTTCGACAACAGCGAACAGGTCGTCTTCTTTCATAACCAGGAGCTCGTCACCGTCAACCTTGACGGTTTGGCCGCTGTACTTGCCGAACAGAACGCGGTCGCCGACTTTGACGGCCATCGGGCTGATTTCGCCCTTGTCGTTCTTCTTGCCCGGGCCGACTGCCAGCACTTCGCCTTGATCAGGCTTTTCAGCAGCACTGTCGGGAATGACGATGCCAGAGGCGGTCTTGGTTTCGTTTTCGACGCGCTTGACAATGACGCGATCGTGCAGAGGACGAAGTTTCATGAGATCTCCTTGAATTTGAAACAGGGGTTAAAACACGAGCGCCAAGCCGGGCAGGCTGGCACCGCATAATTTGAAGAGAGTGCCGCTTCAAAATGAAAAGCTGTTAGCACTCAGGTCTTACGAGTGCTAATGATAAGGCAATTTGTCAGTTTTTCAAGACCCGAGGGTTTGGAGTGTGGAAATAAATGGGTTTACAAGCTCATACTTGAAGCGGTTGGGGATGACTCGCTTGTCTCAAAAAATTTGCAAACTACGCAATAAAGCTGCAGAATTTGATCGATGGATAAACTGGACAAGCTAGATAAGCTGATTTTGAGCAAATTGCAGGCGGATGGGCGCGCCACCTTTGATCAGATTGCCGAGATCGTCAGTTTGTCACCCAGCGCGGTACTGCGTCGCGTCAAGCGACTCGAAGCCGACGGCGTGATTGACCGTTATGTCGCACTGCTCAAACCCGAAGCCCTTGGTCTGAGCTTGATGGCCCACATCCACGTGCGGCTGGAAAAAAGTACCGAGAATCACCAACGCAGCCCACGCGATTTTTTCCGCTCCAGCGTTCAAACCTGGCCTGAAGTGGTTGAGTGTGACGCTTTGAGCGGGGAAATGGACTACTTTCTCAGGGTGATGGTTCAGGACATGAGTGCGTATTCCCATTTCGTGATGGAAACACTGCTCAAGCACCCCAGCGTGCAGGACTGCAAAACCAGCTTTGTCCTTGATCGCGTCAAGGCGACAACGGCATTGCCTTTGTAGGGCTGTTTGGAACTCTGGGGATAACAGTCTAGGGAAAACCCTTATAGTCGCCCCATGGTTGAAACAATTGAGTTGGTCAAAGCGTCCATCGAGGCCGGCAAGGGCTTGTTGAGGCCGCCGCTTGAGGGGGCTGGGCCGCCGGCGGAATTCAGACCGGCTCCAGTGTTGGTGCCGGTCCGTTCCCTGGGCGTAAATCATCGGGAACGCATTGCCCACCACCTCATGTCGCTGGAACCTCAGGACCGGTACCTGCGTTTCGGGTTTGCTGCGACCGACGAGCAAATTCAGCGTTACGCCGACACCCTGAATTTTGAGCGTGACGAAATATTCGGTATTTACAACCGCCGACTTGAGTTGATTGCCATGGCGCACCTGGCGTTTCCCGCCGATCCCGATCTGTCGAGTTGCGCCGAATTTGGCGTATCGGTATCGAAGTCGGCACGTGGCCGCGGCTATGGCGCGCGCCTGTTCGACCGGGCTGCCATGCATGCGCGCAACGAGGGGGTAAGCCGGATGTTTATCCACGCATTGAGCGAGAACACCGCGATGCTGAAAATCGCCCGCAACGCGGGTGCCACGGTGGAGCGCGACGGGCATGAATCGGAAGCCCATCTGCAGTTGCCGCCTGCCACCCTTGACTCCCGATTGAGCGAAATGGTGGCCGAGCAGATGGCGCAGACCGATTACCGGATCAAGGTCCAGGTCAAGCAATTCTGGGACATCCTGTCGGAGGTCCAGGCGCTTCGGCGCGACGTGCAGGACGCGCAGCGCGGCAGCCCGAACTAAGGCTGCGAACGGACTGCTCCTGTGATCCGCTATCCTTGAGGGTCCACCACAACCGCATGTCCTGCGCATTTTTCTGTGTCAGACCCCCATCCTGCGCGACTTCCTGAGCGGGAAGACAAACGCACTTTTCTGCAAAAGCTTGCCGAGTTCATTCACCCCGGACCCGACTCCACCGACGAGTTGATTGAGACTCTGGCGGAAGCCGAAGAAAACCACATCATCGGCGCCGAATCGCGCGCCATGCTCGAAGGGGTGATCCGCATGGCTGACATGACCTCCGGTGATGTGATGGTGCCCGCGACCCGGATGGATCTGGTCAATATCGATGACCCGTTTGACGTCATGCTTCATGGCGTGATCGAGACTGCGCACTCGCGCTTTCCGGTGTACCAGAATGAGCGCGAGAACATCATTGGCGTTCTGCTGGCCAAGGACTTGCTCAAGTTGCAGCGTGCGCCCGAGCTCAATATTCGGACCTTGTTGCGTCCTGTGGTCTTCGTGCCGGAAAGCAAGGGCTTGAACGATTTGTTGCGTGAGTTCCAGAGCAACCGTAACCACCAGGCGATCGTGATCGACGAATTTGGTCGGGTTGCCGGTCTGATCACGATCGAGGATGTGCTGGAACAAATCGTGGGTGAAATCGAGGACGAATTCGATATCGCTGAAGACGAGGGCGACATTTATGGTCTGGCCGACCGCAGCTACCGTGTCAGCGGCGACACCACCATTGAGCGGGTGGAAGCCGCTTTTGAAGTCACGCTCAGAAGCACTGATCCGGAAGATGAATTTGACACGATTGGAGGGCTGATTGCTCACGAGATGGGCCACGTTCCCAAGCGCGGCGAGCGCCATGCCATGGCAGGGCTCAATTTCGTCGTTCTTCACACCAAGGGTGGCGCGGTGAAATGGTTCAAGGTTTCACCGGTTGCCGATGCCGCCTCCTGAGCTACAGCGCAGCGGTCTGGGCTGGATGAGAGCGGCGCTGGCCTTGAGCGCGGGTCTGGCGCATGCGGCCAGTCTTGCTTGGCCCCTGTCCTTGCACGCTTCAGCTCTGCCGGCCTTGGGACTGCGCCCTGGTCAGCCGGTCTGGTGGCTCCAGTTACTGGCAATGGTGCTGCTGGCGCTGCTGCTGCAGACTTGCCGGAACTGGCGTCCGGCAGCCTGGCTGGGCTGGTTGTTTGCTCTGGCCTGGTTGGGCGCTGCTGTGGGCTGGACCTTTGTCGCGCTCAATACCTATGGTGGACTGCCGGCCCCGCTCGCTTTGCTGGCTGTCTTTGTCTTTGCCGCTTTGATGGCACTGTTTTATGCGGCGGCCTGCGGCGCTTTTGTCGCAATCGGGGCTGGTCATACGCGCTCGGCGGCGCTAATTTTTGCGGCCTTCTGGATGCTGGCTGAATTGGCGCGCGGCACCTGGCTCAGCGGATTTGGCTGGGGTGCTTCGGGCTATGCTCACGTAGACGGTCCCTTGGCAGGCTATGCGCCGTGGTTCGGTGTCTACGGTTTGTGCGCGCTGTCGGCCTGGTTTTCCATGATGCTGGTGCGCGTCTGGCGCCTTCACGGCGGCTGGACAAAACTGCTCAGTCTGGCGCTGGCGCTGGCAGTGCTGGGTCTGCCGGTGCTGTTCTCATCGGTCGCGTCGGAGTGGTCGCAGCCGGCCGGCCAACTTGGTGTCACCTTGTTGCAGGGCAATATTGCCCAGGACGAGAAATTCGAAGCTGGCACTGGCATACCGCTGGCACTGCAGTGGTATGGCGAACAACTGCAGAAGAGTCAGACTTCGCTGGTGATCGCCCCCGAGACGGCCATTCCCTTGCTGCCGCAGCAATTGCCAGCAGCCTACTGGCAAGAGTTGCAGCAACGGTTTGGTTCCGGAAAGCAAGCAGCGCTGATCGGTATTCCGCTGGGGGACTACCAGCAGGGCTATACCAACTCGGTGCTCGGCTTGAAACCACAGCAGACTCCGGACTGGCGTTATGACAAGCAGCATCTGGTACCGTTTGGCGAGTTTATTCCGCAGTTTTTCAAATGGTTCACCGCGCTGTTGAATATCCCTCTAGGCGACTTCAATCGCGGGACGGTCATGCAAGCGCCCTTTGTCTGGCAGGGCCAGAGATTGGCTACCAACATCTGCTACGAAAACCTGTTTGGCGAAGAACTCGCTGCCTCATTTGCCGAGCCGGACCTGGCTCCCAGTATCTTTGTCAACATCAGCAATCTGGCCTGGTTTGGCAACGGTCTGGCGATGAACCAGCACCTGCAGATTGCAAGAATGCGCGCGCTCGAGTTCGAGCGCGCGTTTGTTTTGTCCACCAACACAGGCGTCAGCGCGATCATCGACCATCGGGCCCGCGTTCTGAGCGCGCTCGAGCCTGACACCCGGGCGGTTCTGGTTGGGCAGGTCCAGGGAAGGGTTGGCGTGACGCCCTACGCCTGGTGGGTCGCCCGATTTGGCCTGTGGCCGTTCTGGTTACTGGCCCTGGCGCTTGTATTGCGAGCGGCGCGGACCAGGCAGACCAGGCCTTAGAACAAGTTCTTAACCTTGGCTGGCTTCGCGTGTGCACGTGAAGCCCCGTAAAATCAGCGCTTTACAGCAAGTGTCCAAACCACCTCGTCATGTTGACCTTTCAACAAATCATTTTGAAGCTGCAGTCCTACTGGGACGCGCAGGGTTGCGCACTGTTGCAGCCATACGATATGGAAGTGGGGGCCGGCACCTCTCACACGGCGACGTTTTTGCGCGCACTGGGCCCAGAGCCCTGGAAGGCGGCCTATGTGCAACCAAGCCGTCGCCCAAAAGACGGCCGCTATGGCGAGAACCCGAATCGTCTGCAGCACTACTACCAGTACCAGGTGGTTCTCAAGCCGGCGCCGACCAATATTCTGGAACTCTATCTGGGCTCACTGGAAACGCTCGGATTTGACTTGAAGAAGAATGACATCCGTTTCGTGGAAGACGACTGGGAGAACCCCACCTTAGGCGCCTGGGGTCTGGGCTGGGAGGTCTGGCTCAATGGCATGGAAGTCACCCAATTCACCTATTTTCAGCAGGTCGGTGGCCTCGACTGCAGGCCCATCACCGGCGAAATTACCTACGGTCTGGAGCGCCTGGCGATGTACCTGCAGGGTGTCGACAATGTCTACAACCTGGTGTGGACCGACACCGGGGCAGCGCCGGGCCGTTCCCAAGCTGACCCAGCCCCATCGGGGGGCAGCGAGCCACACGCAGTGGGCGAGCGTGGGGGCAAAATCCTTTATGGCGACGTCTACCTGCAAAATGAAAAGGAACAGTCGGCCTACAACTTCGAGCATGCCGATGTCGACTTTCTGGTCACGGCTTTCGCGGCGCATGAGAGCCAGGCCAAGCACCTGATTGAAGTGCAACTGGCCCTGCCTGCCTATGAACAGGTACTCAAGTGCGCGCACAGCTTCAACCTGCTCGACGCCCGTGGCGCCATCAGTGTGACCGAGCGCGCCGCCTACATTGGGCGGATTCGCAACCTGGCGCGCGCCGTTGCGCAAAGCTACTACGAAAGCCGTGAACGTCTGGGCTTTCCGATGGCACCGCGTGAATGGGTGCAACAGATGACCAAGAAGGCCGCATGATGACGACGCAAAACCTTCTGGTTGAACTGTTTGTCGAAGAGTTGCCACCCAAGGCGCTCAAGAAATTGGGCGATGCGCTGGCCAGCCAACTGGCCGAGCAGTTGCGCGAACTGGGCCTGGCCAGTGCTGAATCGGTGGTGACGGCTTACGCCACACCGCGCCGCTTGGCAGCGCACATCACGCAGGTCTGGCGCAAGGCCGCCGACAAGGCCGTGCAACAGAAACTGATGCCGGTGTCCGTGGGGCTGGACGCTTCAGGTCAGGCGACACCCGCACTACTGAAAAAGCTGCAGGCGCTGGGTGCCGATCTGTCGGATCCGGTGGCGACGCTAGCGTCGTTGAGAAAAGAAGGAGACGGTAAGAATCAGGCCCTGTTCTACGACAGCCTGGTCAGTGGCGCCACACTCGACAGCGGTTTGCAGGAGGCGCTGCAACAGGCGATCGAACGCTTGCCGATACCCAAGGTGATGAGCTACCAACTGGAGAGCGATTGCGACCTGCCGGGCTGGAGCAGCGTGCAGTTTGTGCGCCCGGCACATGGCTTGCTGGCGCTGCATGGCAGCACCGTGGTACCGGTCAAAATGCTGGGCCTGACGGCGGGCAACACGACCCAGGGGCATCGCTTTGAAGCCGCCTGTTCGCCGGTGCTGATCGAGCAGGCCGACGAGTACGCCGCGACGCTGGCGCGGGACGGCGCGGTGATCGCCAGTTTTGCCGTGCGCCGTGCCGAGATTGCGCGCCAGCTCGCGCAGGCTGCCGGCAAGTTGGGCGGTGGCGTCAAGCCCATCGAAGATGACGCCTTGCTTGACGAAGTGACTGGGCTGGTCGAGCGTCCGAATGTGCTGGTCTGTGCGTTTGAGCCGGAATTTCTGGAAGTGCCGCAAGAGTGCCTGATTCTCACGATGAAGGCCAATCAGAAGTATTTTCCACTGCTTGATGCCAACGACAGGTTGACCAACCGCTTCCTGGTTGTCAGCAACATCAGCCCGATTGACGCCAGCGCCGTGATTGGCGGTAACGAGCGCGTGGTTCGTCCGCGCCTGGCCGACGCCAAGTTCTTTTTCGATCAGGATCGCAAGAAGACGCTGGAGTCACGGGTGACGGGTCTGGACAGGGTGGTCTATCACAACAAGCTGGGAAGCCAGGGCGAGCGCATGCAGCGGGTGCGTGCAATCGCCGTGGCCATCGGTCAGCAACTCGGTGGTCCAGCGCTGGCGCAGCAGGCCGACTGCGCAGCCCGTTTGGCCAAGGCCGATCTGCTGACCGACATGGTTGGCGAATTCCCCGAATTGCAGGGCACCATGGGTGCCTATTACGCACGTCATGACGGCTTGGGTGACGAGGTTGCCAGCGCCATTGAAGACCATTACAAGCCGCGCTTTTCAGGCGATGAATTGCCACGCAATCCGACCGGCGTCGTGGTGGCTCTGGCCGACAAGCTCGAAACACTCGTTGGCATGTTTGGTATCGGTAATCTGCCCAGCGGCGACAAGGACCCGTTTGCACTGCGCCGGCACGCGATAGGTGTGATCCGCATGCTGGTCGAAAAGGATTTGCCACTTGACCTGAACGCGCTGCTGTGCCAGGCCAGTCCGGCGTTCGCTGAAAAGATTGGCCCCAATTTGGCGCCCTTAAGCGATTTCTTGTTTGACCGCCTGTCGGGCTCGCTGCGCGAGCAGGGCTATAGCGCCAAGGAAATTGATGCCGTGTTGGCGCTGCGACCTCAGCGCTTGAGTGATGTACCCAAGCGCCTGGCTGCGGTGCGGGATTTTTCCGCCTTGCCTGAGGCTGCCGCGCTGGCTGCTGCTAACAAGCGTATTGGCAACATACTCAAGAAAGCGCCGGACGTGGACCCCCATGTCAGTGAGGTCCTGCTCAGGGAGGCGGCCGAAATTGCTCTTTATACGGCGATGAATAAGGTGCTGCCCAGCGCTAATTCGCAGTTTGAGAGCGGCGACTACAGCGCCTCCCTGCAAACTCTGGCGGCCCTGCGCGTTGCCGTCGATGATTTTTTTGATGCCGTCATGGTCAATGCCGAGGAACCCGACTTGCGACTGAACCGGCAGGGGCTGCTTAAGCGTTTGCACGAAGCCATGAACCGCGTGGCTGATCTTTCCAAGTTAGCCAGTTGAGCCAGTAAGAAATGAAGCTCGTCATTCTGGACCGCGACGGCACCATCAACGAAGACAGTGCCGACTACGTCAAGTCGCCGGAAGAATGGACGCCCCTGCCTGGTGCGCTGGAAGCGATTGCGCGGCTCAATCATGGCGGCTGGCATGTGGTGATCGCATCGAACCAGTCCGGTTTGGGGCGCGGCCTGTTTGATGTCTCCACGCTCAACGCCATGCACGCCAAGATGCACGGCATGCTGGCTGAAGTGGGAGCGCGCATTGATGCCGTGTTTTATTGTCCCCACGCGCCCGACGCGGCGTGCCATTGCCGCAAGCCCGAGCCGGGTCTGTTTGAACAGATTGGGGAGCGCTACGGCATCGACCTGCACGGCGTACCGATGGTGGGCGACACCGTCACCGATTTGCTGGGTGCGGTGGCGGTCGGTTGCGAGCCGCATCTGGTGTTGTCCGGCAAGGGGGCGGCCTACCAGGGACGTGCCTTGCCCGACAACTTTCCCAAAGAAACGCATGTACACGCCGATCTGGCGGCCTTTGCTGAATTCCTGATTGCGCGGGAAGCCACGGCTGCGTGATGCCCTTGATCCGGTCTGTCCTGCACATGGCGTGGATGCTGCTGACGGTCATCCCGTGGGGGCTGGCGCTGGTTTTTGCTTCGCTCTGGGTCAGCCGCACGCCTCTATGGTGGTTTGCGGTCAACTGGTTTCGTGTGGTGATCTGGGGTACGCGTGTCTTCCTGGGCGTTCGAGTGGAGGTCAGCGGCATGGAACACCTGCCCCTGGGTCAGACGACGTCGGCGATTCTGCTCTCCAAACACCAGTCAGCACTGGAGACCCTGCTGCTGCCGACCCTGATTTCGCATCCGCTTGCCTTTGTCTTCAAGCGCGAACTGCTGCGCATTCCTTTCTTTGGTTGGTCGATGGCGCGGCTTGACATGATCCATATCGACCGCGAATCGCGGGCCCAGGCGCTCAAACAGGTGGTAAGCCAGGGCAAGGCCTTGCTGGAACAAGGCGTCTGGATCATCCTGTTTCCGGAAGGCACACGGATCGAGCGCGGACAGCAGGGTACCTACCAGACGGCCGGCACGCGTCTGGCGGTGCAGGCCGGTGCGCCGGTGATACCGATCGCGGTAGCTTCGGGTAAATGCTGGCCCCGCAAGGGTTTTGTCAAGTATCCGGGGGTGGTTCAGGTTTCGATTGGGCGGCCGATTGCCAGCGTCGGGCGCGAACCCAAAGAGTTGATGCGTGAGGTGGAGGCCTGGATCGAAGCCGAGATGCGCCGTATTGATCCCGAGGCTTACCTCTGAACTCATTTCTTCACCCGCGTGCCAACCGGGAGGCGCGTTTGTGCGACCTCCTGGTGGCCTACGAGTTCAAGCGTGGCAAGCGGCGCACGATTGGTTTTGTTGTCGGTCCTGAGGGGCTGGCCGTACGCGCACCGACTTGGGTCGCCTTGCGCGACGTGGACGCCGCTTTACAGGAAAGAGCCCACTGGATCGTCAAGAAGTTGGACGAGACCCGTGAACGCCATCAGCGTTTGATCGAGCAACGCATCGAATGGCGCGACGCGACCCTGTTTCCCTTTCTGGGAGAACAAGTCAAGGTGGTGCTGGATCCGGCGCTGGCAACAGCTGCGCCTGGAGCGTTGTTTGCAGCCGAGAGCATGCCATTGACGCTGTCCCTTGCTTTGCCTCAGAGCGCCACATCAGAGCAAATTCGGGATGCGGTGCAGGCCTGGCTGATGCGTCAGGCAAAGCGAATCTTTGCCGAACGCCTCGATCATTTCGCGCCCATGCTGCATGTGAAGTGGCGCAAACTGACGCTCAGCAGGGCAGCGACCCGCTGGGGCAGCGCAACAGTTGATGGCTCGATCCGACTCAACTGGCACCTGATTCATTTGAAGATGGCGCTGATTGACTACGTGGTCGTGCACGAGTTGAGTCACTTGCGCGTGATGAACCACAGCCCGCGATTTTGGGAGACGGTGGCTTCCGTACTGCCAGAATTCGCGGCATTGCGCCGGCAACTTAAAGACGATTCGGTGCTGCGGACAGGTTCTTAGTCTGCTGCAAATCGAAAGACGCCGTCGTCGCCCTGCCTGCGCTTCAAGCGCCCCTCAAACCAGAGCGCATGCAGGTGGGCGATGGATTCGCCCATGGCAAAGGTCGCTTGGTGCAGGTCCAGCGTGCGCTTGAACAGCACCGGCACGATGTCGGCGGCGCTGCAGGGACTGAGCTGACACGCCGCCATGACTTCAGCCAGACGGTCCCGGTGGTGCTCGTGCAATTGCTCGATGCGCCGATGCAGACCGGTAAAGGGTTTGCCATGGGCCGGTAGCGTCATTGTTTGGTGATCGAGCAGTCGAAACTTGTCAATCGAGTCGAGAAACAGCCTGAGCGGGTTGGATTCGGGCTCCTGGTCGTAGACGCTCACGTTGGTAGAGATGCGCGGCAGCATCATGTCGCCACCAATGAGCAGTCGCAACTCCTGGCAATACAGGGAGATGTGTTCGGGCGCATGGCCGTAGCCGCTGATGCAGCGCCACTGCTGTACACCTATGGTCAGTGCGTCGCCGTCCATCAGGCGGTGGAAGTGACGCGGCACAGCCGGCACCAAGGTCTTGAAGTAATTGGCGCGGACCCTGATCTTCTCCACGGAGGCCGGGTCATTCAGGCCATGGGCTGCAAAGAACACCGCTGCGGCATCGCCGCCAAAGCCGCTTATTCCCTCGCTGCCAATGCGTGCCAGGTTGAAATCGGTTGCACTCATCCACAACGCAACATTCCAGCGTTGGCACAACCATTGCGCCAGGCCGATATGGTCGGGATGCATGTGCGTCACGATGACGCGCAAAAGCGGAAGACCTTCGAGCTCGTTGGCAAAGATCTGCTCCCACTGCGCTTTCGACTGCTCGGTGTTGATGCAGCAATCGATGACGCTCCAGCCGGCTCGGCCATCGATTTCATCGCGCAGCAACCACAGATTGATGTGATCGAGTGCAAACGGCAAGGCCATGCGCAACCACTTCACACCGGGGGCAACACTCAGGCTGGCACCCGGCGCTGGCAGGGTATCACCGAGCGGGTAGTGCAGCTGCTTTTCAAGTTCGTTGACGTGTGATTTCAAATGGGTTCCTGATTTGCTCCATAATTGACGTTTACGTAAACGTCAATCAGGATCGACATTCTAGGCGAGCACAGCTGCTTGGCCAGTCACCATTGTTGAGCACAAGTTATGTCCACCACCTTCAGCATCAGCGACCTGGCGCGCGAGTTCGATCTGACCACCCGCGCCATGCGCTTTTATGAAGACATGGGCTTGTTGCAACCCGAGCGCTGTGGTCCCGGCGGACGCACGCGGGTTTACAGCGGACGAGACCGTACCCGACTGAAGCTGACCTTGCGCGCCAAGCGCCTCGGGCTGAGCCTGACCGAGGCCAAGGAAATCATCGACATGTACGACAGCCCGCGCGATACCGGCCCGCAATTGCAAAAATTCCTGACGGTGATCGCCGCACACCAGAAGCAACTGGAAGCCCAGATGAAGGACTTGCAAGCCAATCTGGATGAGCTCAAGGTGCACCAGCGTGAGGCCAGGGCGCTGCTTGCCAGGAGTCCGGGCAAGGAAAAATCGCAAATCAGCAAGAAGAATGCGAAGTGAAATCATGAAACAACGGAGAGAGAAACCATGAACAATATGCCAGGACTCAACTTTCAGCTCGGTGAGGATATCGACGCCTTGCGTGATGCGGTGCGTGAATTTGCCCAGACTGAAATCGCGCCGCGTGCGGGTGAAATTGACAGAAGCGACCAGTTTCCGATGGACCTGTGGCGCAAGATGGGCGATCTGGGCGTGCTGGGTATCACGGTCGGAGAAGAGTTTGGCGGCGCCAATATGGGTTACCTAGCCCACATGATTGCGATGGAGGAGATTTCCCGCGCCAGCGCTTCGGTCGGTTTGTCGTATGGCGCGCACAGCAATTTGTGCGTGAATCAGATCAAACGCAATGGCACGCCCGAGCAAAGAGTCAAGTACCTGCCCAAACTGATCAGCGGTGAGCATGTCGGTGCCCTGGCCATGAGTGAGCCCGGCGCCGGTAGTGACGTGATCAGCATGAAGCTCAAAGCTGAAGACAAGGGCGGCTACTACCTGCTCAACGGCAGCAAGATGTGGATTACCAACGGGCCGGACGCGGACACCCTGGTGGTTTACGCCAAGACCGAACCGGAGCTGGGCGCGCGCGGCGTGACGGCCTTCCTGATTGAAAAGGGCATGGCAGGCTTTTCGGTGGCGCAAAAGCTTGACAAGCTTGGCATGCGCGGTTCCCACACGGGTGAACTGGTGTTCAACAATGTCGAGGTTCCAGCGCAAAACATTCTGGGTGGCGTTGGCAACGGTGCCAAAGTCTTGATGAGCGGGCTCGATTACGAGCGTGCCGTGCTGACCGGTGGGCCGCTGGGCATCATGCAGTCGGTGATGGACAACGTGCTTCCCTACATTCACGACCGCAAGCAGTTTGGGCAGAGTATTGGTGAATTTCAACTGATTCAGGGCAAAGTGGCCGACATGTACACGGTGCTGCAGGCTGGAAGGTCGTTTGCCTATACCGTTGCCAAGAACCTTGACCTGCTCGGCGTCGAGCACGTGCGCCAGGTACGCAAGGACTGCGCTTCGGTGATTCTGTGGTGTGCCGAAAAGGCGACCTGGATGGCCGGTGAAGGCGTGCAGATCTTTGGTGGCAATGGTTACATCAACGAGTATCCGCTGGGACGCCTGTGGCGCGACGCCAAGCTTTACGAGATCGGTGCCGGAACCAGTGAAATCCGGCGCATGTTGATCGGGCGCGAATTGTTTGCCGAGACCTGCTGAGCAAAATGACGACCCGATCGCTTCAGCACCTGTTCGACAACAACCGCGCCTGGGCCGCGCGCATGGAACTGCAACGCCCGGGCTTTTTCAGCCAGCTGGCTCAGTTGCAGACTCCGAAATACCTCTGGATTGGCTGCTCTGACAGCCGGGTACCAGCCAACGAAATTACCGGTCTGGACCCGGGTGAGGTGTTTGTGCATCGGAATGTCGCCAACGTGGTGGTGCACTCGGACCTCAATGCTCTGTCAGTGATCCAGTTTGCGGTCGATCATCTGAAGGTCGAGCACATCATGGTGGTCGGACATTACGGCTGCGGCGGCGTGCTGGCGGCCTTGCGCGGCACGCGCGTCGGTCTGGCTGACAACTGGCTGCGCCATGTGCATGATGTCAAACTGCGGCACCGTCGTCGCATTGAACACTTGAGCGTGGCCGAGCAGGAAGATGTGTTGTGCGAAATGAACGTGATCGAACAGGTCGGCAATGTGGCGCTGTCCAACGTGATTCAGGATGCCTGGAGTCGAGGTCAAAAGGTCGCGGTGCACGGCTGGTGCTATGGCTTGCAGGACGGGCTGGTCAAGGACCTGGAAGTGAGCATGCACGGGCACGAAGAGGTGGTCAACGTTTTTCGCAACGCCCTCAAACGCTACCCGCGTGGTAACGTGCTGAAAGCTTGATGCCGTGTTTCCACAACGTCTTGATTCTGGCGTTGCCTATGACATTGCCAAAGCGATGATGGATGGTTTTAACCGCCACTATCATCTTTTCAGGACCGAATCAGCACGCGCCAAGCACCGCTTCGAAACTGCAGACTGGCACGGTCAGCAGCGCGCCCAGCGCGATCGCATCGAGTTTTACGATCTTCAGGTGCGTGAATGTACCAAGCGCCTTGAGCGTGAATTCAAAGCCGGCGAGCAAAGCATGGACATCTGGCAGCAGGTCAAGCTGCATTACATCGGTTTACTGGTCAACCATCACCAACCCGAGTTGGCTGAGACATTTTTCAACTCGGTCACGACCAAGATTTTGCATCGCAGCTATTTTCAGAACGACTTCATCTTCGTCCGACCGGCGGTCAGTACCGAGTACATCGAAAACGGTGAGCCCGAGTCGCGTCCGACCTACCGAGCCTACTACCCGACAAGTGCCAGCATGCAGGAAGTTCTGGCACGGCTGCTGCAGGACTTCGGCCTGCGCCTGGCCTTTGACGACCTGGAGCGCGACGCTACCCTGGTGCAAGGTGCCATCACTGAGCGCCTGCGCAATATGCCGCTGCGTGCCAATCTGCAGATTCAGGTCCTGACGGGGCTGTTCTTTCGCAACAAGGGCTGCTACATCGTAGGCAAGCTGATCAACGGCTTCAGTGAAACCGGCTTTGCGTTGCCGGTCTTGCACAACGCCCAGGGCAAGTTGGTCATCGATGCCGCGTTGTTTGGCGAAGACGACCTGCTGATGCTGTTCAGCTTTGCGCGAGCCTACTTCATGGTGGAGATGGAAATTCCGTCGGCCTATGTGCAGTTTCTCCATGGCATCATGCCGCGCAAGCCGCGCAACGAAATTTACAACGCACTCGGTCTTGCCAAGCAGGGCAAGACGCTGTTCTACCGCGACTTCTTGCACCATCTGCGGCATTCGAGCGACAAGTTCCGCATTGCGCCGGGCATCAAGGGCATGGTGATGCTGGTCTTTGATCTGCCGTCCTTTCCCTATGTGTTCAAAGTCATCAAAGACCACTACCCATCGCAAAAGGACACCAGCCGCGAACAGGTCAAGAGCAAGTATCTGCTGGTCAAGCAGCATGACCGGGTCGGACGCATGGCAGACACGCTGGAGTACAGCGAAGTCGGCTTTCCGCGCCACCGTTTCGCGGATGAACTGATTGCCGAAATCGAGGAATTTGCACCGAGTCAGTTGCAGATCATTGACCGCGACGGCGACGGTTTGAGCGAACTGATCATCAAGCACGTCTACATTGAGCGGCGCATGATTCCCCTGAACATCTACCTGCAGGAAGCCTTTGACGCCGGGGGCACTGCGCTCAAGCCGCAGAGTCCGGCGGCGTTGTTCGCGCGTGATCAGGTCGAGCGTGCTGTGGCCGAGTACGGCAACGCGATCAAGGATTTGGTGGCGGCCAATATTTTTCCAGGCGATATGTTGTGGAAGAATTTTGGCGTCACCCGGCACGGCAAAGTTGTCTTTTACGACTACGACGAAATTGAGTACATCACGGACTGCAATTTCCGCAAAGTACCGCAGGCGCGTACCGAAGAAGAGGAGATGTCGGACGAGGTCTGGTACAGCGTGGGCAGCAAGGATGTATTTCCCGAGACCTTCGGACCCTTTCTGCTGGGCAACCCGGCGGTTCGCGAGTCCTTCATGAAACACCACGCGGACTTGCTGGAAGTGGCGTTCTGGCAGGGCCATAAGGAGCGCATTCTGGCGGGCCATGTGTTTGACGTGTTTCCGTACGAACAGGACAAACGTTTTCGGTCCGAGCAGCTTAAGTAAGCCAGATTACCAACACCTTCATAGACCATTTTTTTACAGGAGATCCCTACCATGACCGATTCCATCGTTATTGTCAGTGCGGCCCGCACCCCCATGGGCAGTTTTCAGGGAGACTTTTCAAGTCTTGCCGCCCACGATCTGGGTGGAGTTGCCATAACGGCGGCGGTGCAGCGCGCCGGGATACGCAGCGAGCAGGTTGACGAAGTCCTGTTCGGCAATTGTCTGATGGCCGGACAGGGCCAGGCGCCGGCGCGCCAGGCAGCCTTCAAAGGCGGCTTGCCGATCAGTGCGGGCGCGGTGACGCTGTCCAAGATGTGTGGCTCGGGCATGCGTGCCGCCATGTTTGCCCATGACATGCTACTGGCCGGCAGCGCCGATGTGCTGGTTGCCGGTGGCATGGAAAGCATGACCAATGCGCCCTATCTGCTACCCAAAGCCCGCGGCGGCTATCGTATCGGGCACGACCGGATTTTTGATCACATGATGCTTGACGGTCTGGAGGATGCCTACGAGGCCGGCCGGTCGATGGGCACTTTTGGTGAAGACTGCGCCGCCAAGTATGGCTTTACGCGCGAGCAGCAGGATCAGTTCGCCATTGCCAGTGTGCAGCGCGCGCAGGCGGCCACAAAATCGGGTGCCTTCGCTGGGGAAATCGCCCCTGTCACTGTGAAGGGACGCGCCGGGGATACGGTGATTTCGATCGACGAGGGTCCCGGTAAAGTCAAGCTGGAAAAAATCCCGACGCTGAAAGCTGCCTTCAAGAAAGACGGAACCATTACCGCCGCATCGAGTTCATCGATCAACGATGGCGCTGCTGCGTTGGTGCTGATGCGCTCCTCAAGTGCTGTCAAACTGGGACTCAAGCCCTTGGCACGCATCGTCAGTCATGCGGTGCACGCGCAGGAGCCCAACTGGTTTGCCACGGCGCCGGTCGGCGCGGTAAAAAAGGCATTGGCCAAGGCTGGCTGGAGCGTGAAAGAGGTGGACTTGTGGGAGGTCAATGAAGCGTTTGCTGTGGTGCCGATGGCCCTGATGCATGAGCTTGGTCTGAGCCACGAGATCGTCAATGTGAACGGCGGCGCCTGTGCGCTGGGGCATCCGATTGGTGCGAGTGGCGCACGCATCATGGTGACGCTGCTGTATGCCTTGCAGTCGCGTGGTCTCAAGAGAGGTGTTGCCACACTGTGCATCGGTGGTGGTGAAGGAACCGCTGTCGCTCTTGAGCTTTGTTAAACCTGAACAGGTGCCCCCATGTTGTTGACCCAAGACCAGGAAATGATCCGCGACGCGGTGCGCGACTTTGTGCAAGCCGAACTCTGGCCGAATGCGGCCCGTTGGGACAAGGAGCATTATTTTCCGAAGGAAGCTCATCAAGGCCTAGCGGCCTTGGGTGCCTACGGGATTTGCGTGCCGGAGGAGTGGGGTGGCGCTGAGCTGGATTACGTCACGTTGGCATTGGTGCTCGAAGAAATTGCGGCCGGCGACGGTGGTACCAGCACGGCTATCAGCGTCACCAATTGCCCGGTTAACGCCATCCTGATGCGCTATGGCAACGCGCAACAGAAGAAACAGTGGTTGACGCCGCTGGCGCAGGGGCAGATGTTGGGCGCTTTCTGCCTGACCGAACCCCATGTCGGCTCTGACGCCTCGGCCCTGCGGACAACGGCGGCGAGACAAGGTGATAGCTACGTCATCAACGGCGTCAAGCAGTTCATCACCAGCGGCAAGAACGGCCATGTGGCGGTCGTCATTGCGGTCACTGACAAGGGTGCCGGCAAGAAAGGCATGAGCGCCTTCCTGGTGCCGACCGACGCACCAGGCTATGTGGTGGCGCGTATCGAAGACAAACTCGGCCAACACTCGAGTGACACGGCACAGATCAACCTTGACAGCTGCCGCATTCCGGTCGAGAACCTGATTGGGGCCGAAGGCGAAGGCTACAAGATTGCCCTGGGTGGACTCGAAGGCGGGCGCATTGGCATTGCTGCACAAAGTGTTGGCATGGCCCGCAGTGCGTTTGAGTGCGCCCTGGCTTACGCGAAGGAGCGGGAGACCTTCGGTACGGTTATCTTTAACCATCAGGCGGTCGGTTTCAGGCTGGCTGATTGCGCCACCCAGATCGAGGCCGCGCGCCAGTTGATCTGGCACGCAGCCAGTCTGCGCGACGCCGGTCGCCCCTGCCTGAAAGAGGCCGCCATGGCCAAGCTGTTTGCCAGCGAGATGGCGGAACAGGTCTGCAGTGTCGCCATCCAGACGCTGGGCGGCTACGGCGTGGTGAGCGACTTCCCGGTGGAACGTATCTACCGCGACGTGCGGGTCTGCCAGATTTACGAAGGAACCTCTGACGTGCAGAAGATCATCATTGGAAGAAACTTATAACCTTGCGGGACAGATCTTTAGCTCTGTCCCCAACCGATCAGAACTGTCACCGTCCGTACAGATCTTCAAAACGCACAATGTCGTCCTCGCCCAGGTAGGAGCCCGACTGCACCTCGATCATCTCCAGCGGTACACGCCCCGGGTTCTCCAGCCTGTGCGTCGTACCCAGGGGGATGAAGGTGGACTGGTTTTCCGAAAGCAACAGGGTCTCGTCGCCACGTGTCACTTTGGCAGTGCCACGAACCACAATCCAGTGTTCGGCGCGGTGGTGGTGCATCTGTAGCGACAGCGTGCCTCCCGGTTTGACCACAATGCGCTTGACCTGGAAGCGTTCACCCGCGTCGATACTGTCGTACCACCCCCAGGGGCGAAATACCTTGCGGTGGATTGAGCCCTCGGAGCGGCCCTGTTTCTTCAGACTGTCAACAATTTTCTTGACGTCCTGCGTCTTGTCCTTGTGCGCTACCAGGATGGCGTCCGCCGTTTCCACAACCACCAGGTCGCTAACACCGATGCAGGCAACCAAGCGCCCTTCAGACAGGGCCAGCGTGTTCCGGCAATCCTGCAGCATGACATCGCCCTGGCCGACGTTGCCGGCGCCGTCTTTGGGCAGAACCTGCCACAGGGCATCCCATGCTCCCACGTCCGACCACCCGGCCGTCAGTGGCAGTACCACGCCGGGCGGCAGTGAGCCCGCTGGCGCTGCTGCGCTGCTCTGCGTTGCAAGACGCTCCATGACCGCGTAATCAATGGAATCGCTTGGGCACTTGGCAAATTCGGCTTTCTCGATCCGTACAAATTCACCATCAATGGAGCCTTGCGCCCAGGCACTTTCACAGGCCAGCAGGATGTCCGGTCGGCAGACGCGCATGGCACTAAGCCAGATCGAGGCGCGCATCATGAACAGGCCGCTGTTCCACAGATAGCTGCCCTCGTCCAGGTAGCTCTGAGCCGTCGCCAGGTCTGGCTTTTCGACAAACCGCGCAATCAGTTTGGGGCCGCCACTGGAGATTGAATTGGCTGCGTAATCGGCGCCCGACTGGATATAGCCATAGCCCGTCTCGGGCGCATTGGCGGTGATACCAAAAGTAACGACAGCACCCGCTGCGGCCAGTTCTGCTCCTTGGCGCACGGTCCACTGAAATGCCGCGACGTCGGTAATCACATGGTCTGACGGCATCACCAGCAGCACCGGATCAAGTTCATTCTTGCTGGCTGCCAGCGCTGCAAGCGTGAGGGCCGGTGCCGTATTCCTCCCGGCGGGCTCCAGCACGATGGTGCCCGGTTTGTCCATCAGGCGCAGCTGTTCGGCAATGACAAAGCGGTATTCCTCATTGCATACGATCATGGGTGCAGCGATTTCGGCACCAGCAATGCCTTCGACGCGTCGAACGGTGGCCTGCAGTAGCGAGTCTGCACCAAGGAGAGGTAGCAACTGCTTGGGGTACTTCTCGCGCGAGAGGGGCCACAAGCGCGTGCCGGAGCCGCCAGACAGGACTACGGGTTGGATCAGCATGCTTTGTCTTTCTCCATTTATGCCCTGGCGTCGCCCCAGCGCAGCTGCGAAGTGTCATCACCACGGTACAGTGTTTCACCGTAACGATCGACGCAGTAGTCGGGCGAGACAATCATCTCGAAAAAGCGCATGTCGGCTGCGATACGGGTGTACTCGAACAGGACGCTGCGTACCACCTTGGCGCCGGTGCGGATGTGACTGCCGTGCCCGATCCAGACCGGGCCGACGATGGTAGCACCGGGCTCGATGCGCACGCTCGAACCAATGTAGACCGGGCCTTCAATGGTCACTTTGTCCCAGGGAATCGAGGTATTGAGTCCAATCCAGATTCCGGGTTTGATCTGGCGTCCGGGCATGGTCATTTCGGCCACTTCGCCGCGCAGCACGCGTTGCAGAACCGACCAGTAGTCGCTCACGCGGCCAATGTCAATCCAGTTGAACGGGCGGTTTTGGGCAAAAAACGGCAGTCCGTGTTCGACCAGGTCGGGAAACAGTTGCGAGCCAATATCGTAAACCGTGCCGGAGGGGACCAAACCGAGTACGGCGGGCTCAAAAATATAGATGCCGGTGCTGGCCAGGGTGGACTTGGCTTCCCCGGGTTTCGGCTTTTCCTGAAAAGATTCGATGTGCCCATCGGGCCCTGCGACCACGATGCCGTAACTCTGAACGTCTGCCAGTGGTACATCGAGTGCCACCACGCTGGCAATAGCATTCTTTGACTTGTGCTCGGCCAGCGCCGCCGTGATGTCCAGATCAATCAGCGCGTCGCCGCACAGCACCAGGGTTGGTTCATCGAAGAAACCACTGAAATCCTGGATGCGCCGCATACCACCGGCCGAACCCAAAGGGCGCGGCAGGACGTCGCCGTGGTCGCGAACGCCCTCATAGGAGTAGCCGATCTGCACGCCCCAGCGGTGGCCGTCGCCAAAATACTCTTCGATTTTTTGATGATGCCAGGCCACGTTGACCATGATCTCGATAATGCCGTGGCGTGCCAGATGTTCAATCAGGTACTCCATCACCGGCTTGCCAAGAATCGGCACCATGGGCTTTGGCAGGTCGCGCGTCAGCGGGCGCACCCGAGTACCCTGACCGGCGGCCAGAATCATTCCTTTAGCCATTGTTCATTCCCATCTCGTTGCTCATATTGTTATTGCCTTGCGTCCGTGCGGTTCAAATCATCGCATAGCCGTTGGGGTTGTTCTTCTGCCAGCGCCATGCATCTGCGCACATGTCCTGAAGTCCCCGTTCAGCCCTCCATCCCAGCAGTGCCAGTGCCTGCGATGGATCGGCGTAGCAACTGGCAATATCGCCGGCGCGGCGCGGCCCTATGCGGTAGGGAACCGACTTGCCGCTGGCCTGTTCGAAGGCGTGCACCATGTCGAGCACGCTGTAGCCAACGCCCGTACCCAGATTGATTGCCAGACATTCCTTGTGCAGTTGCAGGCGTTCCAGTGCCTTGAGGTGCCCCAGCGCCAGGTCCACCACATGAATGTAGTCGCGCACACCCGTGCCATCCGGTGTGGCGTAGTCCGTGCCCCAGACGTTCAGGAAGTCGCGCCGACCGACCGCAACCTGAGCCACAAAAGGCATGAGGTTGTTGGGCGTACCGCTTGGGTCTTCGCCAATGAGGCCGCTGCTGTGGGCGCCCACCGGATTGAAGTAGCGCAGAATGCTCAGGCGCCAGCTTGGGTCACTGCGGTACAGGTCGCGCAGCATGTTCTCTATGACCAGCTTGGTCTGGCCATAGGGATTGGTTGCCGACAAGGGATGCTGCTCGCTCAGTGGAAGTTGCTGAGGATCTCCGTAGACCGTGGCCGACGAACTGAAGACCAGTGTCTTGACCTTGCACTCGTCCATGGCCTGCAGCAGACGCATTGTGCCTACCACGTTGTTGTCGTAATAAGCCAGAGGCTTTTCGACCGACTCACCGACCGCCTTGAGCCCGGCGAAGTGGATGACCGCGCTGGCCCTGCTGCGCTGCAAGGTCTGCACAAGTGTTTTCCCATCCCGGATATCGCCTTCAACCAGTGCAGGCCTTTTCCCGGTGATGCGCTGCACCCGCTCGAGCGCTTCGAGTTGGCTGTTGCAAAAATTGTCCAGCACTGTCACATCGTGGCCCGCATTGAGCAACTCAACGCATGTATGGGAGCCTATATAACCTGCGCCGCCTGTGACAAGAATCATGGAACTGTTTGCTGATGCCGAAGTTTTACTGAGTTTATCCCCGGTCGCTGGCGGCCTGACAGCTCAGGCTGCCGATTCCAGCGTCGAAGTGGCGTGTTTGTCTTGCCCCAGGAGTTTTGCCAGTTGGGGCAAGGCGAGCCCGAGGGCTGCCTTGAGCGTATGAGGCGGATTGATGACGAACATGCCACTGGCGGGCAGGCCCGGGCGGATCACTTCGCCTGCGTCATTCGCTGTGAGTTTGCTTGACTTCACGGTCAAGCTGGCGTTCAACCAGGCCTTGCCGGCCTTGGCAGCCAGAGTTTTCAGTTTGCGCGGAACATCATGCGCTTCCGGACGGGGAATAAGTGGATACCAGACCGCGTAGGTGCCGGTGGCAAATCGCGTTAGCGAGTCGGCGACCATGGCAACGACGCGCGCGTAATCGGTCTTGATCTCGTAACTCGGATCGCTCAACACCAGTGCCCGACGCGCCGGTGGCGGGAGGAATTTCTTCAGGCCTTCAAATCCGTCCTCACGCAGCACAGCCACCTGACGCCCGGCGTCTAGCTGTGCCACGTTGGCGGACAGGGTCTTGGCATCCGTTGGGTGCAATTCAAAAAGTTTGAGCTTGTCACGCTCGCGCAGCAGGCTCTGGACGATGAACGGCGAGCCCGGGTAAATCTTGTGACTGCCAGCCGTATTGAAACTGGCCACCAGATCCAGGTAATCCTGAAGCACCGGGGCCAGAGCGTTCGGCAGCGGCTTGGCCGCAATCAGTTGCAAAAATCCCCCCGCCGCCTCGCCGCTGGTCTCGGCGTAGTCACCGTCAAGCCGGTACAAACCGGCCCCGGCATGGGTGTCAAAGACGGTCAGGGCAGTGTCCTTTTGCGTCAGATGCCGCATGATCGCGATCAAGACCATGTGTTTGAGTACGTCGGCATGGTTGCCGGCATGGAAGGCGTGGCGGTAGCTGAACATGGCACCATGGTAACCGCCTTGGCTTGCCGTTTTTGTTCGTGGTGTGGCTGGTGGACCGGGTGTCCGCTCTCTGGCCCGTGTCGTTCAGCCTCTGCGAGGCTCGAACGAGGCTCGCGCTCACATTCCCCGGACCGCGACCGTAATGGCCTCAACAAGATGTGAAGTATGCCGACCGACGCAGTGAGCGCGAATGGGGCCGCCGATCGGACACCCAATCCACCAGCCCTGGGGCGGCCGTGGTGGATTGACGACGGGATGCGTGTGGGCGCTCAAATGGCGGCTTTGCACCGGAGCAGACGCTTGATTAGGGGAGTGCACCTTGGGATCCTGCGGTATTGGGTTGACCAGCAGCGCAATTTGTTCTGCCCTACGTTGCTAGTGAAGGTGGGTGGTGTGGCTTGCGAGCGCAGGCCCCATTCGCGGCTACCACGGAGGGGTGCGTGCCAACAGTGCGGTTTGTGAAGAGTCGCGGGATTGCTGAGTTATTCGACCGCGAGCCTCGTTCGAGCCTCGCCAGAGGCTGAACGACACGGGACGGAGAGCGCAGGCCACACCGCCCGCCTTGGACGAAGCGGTGGCGAGAAGCAGCCTATTGCGCAGCCAAATCCCTTATAATGCTCGGCTTCGCAGCGCTTTTGTGGCTCCGCGGCGAAGTTCATTCCCCACCTAAGAGATTCCCATCAGAGGAACGCCGACCGTGGAAAAGAGCCCGACAAACCCTCTTTTTAGAGAAAACTCATGACCAAGACCTTCAGCGCAAAAGCAGCTGACGTGGTGCACGAGTGGTTTGTGATTGACGCGACCGATAAGGTCCTCGGACGAGTAGCCAGCGAAGTTGCTCTCCGTTTGCGCGGCAAACACAAGGCCATTTACACGCCTCACGTCGATACCGGTGACTTTATTGTCATCATCAACGCAGCCCAGCTGCGCGTCACCGGCGCCAAGTCGATTGACAAGATCTATTACAGCCATTCCGGCTTTCCGGGTGGCATTTCCCAGATCAACTTCCGTGACATGCAAGCCAAACATCCGGGGCGGGCTTTGGAAAAAGCCGTCAAGGGGATGCTGCCCAAAGGGCCGCTTGGCTATGCCATGATCAAGAAGCTCAAGGTGTACGGTGGTGCTGAGCACCCCCACACTGCCCAGCAACCCAAAGTGTTGGAAATCTAAGGAGCCTTGAGATGATTGGTGAATGGAACAATGGAACCGGCCGTCGCAAGTCCAGCGTGGCCCGGGTATTTCTGAAGAAGGGCTCCGGCCAGATCGTGGTGAACGGCAAAGACATCGAAAAGTTTTTCGGTCGTCAAACGTCGATCATGATTTGCAAGCAGCCCCTGATGCTGACCAACCACGCACAGACTTTTGACATCATGGTCAATGTTGCCGGTGGCGGCGAGTCCGGTCAGGCTGGCGCTGTGCGCCATGGCATCACCCGTGCCCTGATCGACTACGATGCGACGCTCAAATCCGAGCTGAGCAAAGCCGGCTTTGTGACGCGTGACGCGCGCGAAGTCGAGCGCAAGAAGGTCGGTTTCCACGGTGCGCGTCGTCGCAAGCAATTCAGCAAGCGCTAATTCGAACGCGAATTTGTCAGCAGATTGCTGCAAAGCGACAGCCGCTGGAATGCAGATTCCGGCGGCTGCTTTCGTTCTGGCTGATAGACTGGCGAGCCGATGCGACTCCGTTTGATCCTTCGCCGCCTGACTGTCAGCGCACCGCGCATGTCGGTGCGCACCGCTTTGCCATGGCCGTTTCGCTGGGCTTTGTTGGCGCTGGTACTTGGTTTTTGCGCTGCCATCAGTCTGTGGGCTTTTGAATTTGGCAAGGATATCGCGGGCCTTGATAGCGATACCAAGGAAGAACTGCGCCAGGCGCGATCCGAGCTTGTCGGCGTGCGCGCCCAGCTGTCGACCTTGAAAGCCGAGCGTGACAAGGCGCAATTGATTGCCAACACTTCTGAGACCTTGATGACGTCCGAGAAGGTGGCTAGAGAGAAGTTGTCGGCCGTGGTCAAGCAACTTGAGATCGACAACCAGGGACTGCGTGATGATCTGGGGTTCTTTGAGAAATTGATACCGACCGCCGGAGGTGAGGGTATTGTGATTCGGGGGCTGCAGGCAGAGCTTCGCGGCGGACGTGAAATGAAGTGGCAGGTGCTGGTCATCCAAGCTCGCAAGAACCCGCCGGAATTCAATGGCCGGCTTGAATTGACCTTTGCCGGGGTGCAGAATGGAAAACCCTGGACCGGGGCACTGCCAGGCGGTGCGCTGGCTTTCAAGCTGAAACAGTACGGGCGCCTTGAAGGCGTTCTTGAATTGCCCGCTTCGGTGGTGGTCAAGTCCGTTACTGCTAAAGTGATGGACGGTTCTGTGTCCAGGGCAGTGCAGTCGATCAAGTTATAGTTGACCGTGTTTTCGATGTTTTAGTGAGTTCTCCAGATGTTCAACAAAAAGAAACAACCTCCTCTTCGAAGCCTGATTGCAGAGGATAGCGAAATTGACGGCGACCTTAAATTCGCGGACGGTTTGCGAATCGACGGCAAGGTGCGCGGCAATGTCAGTGCCAGGGTCGACGCGGCCAGTATTCTGGTGATTTCGGAGACGGCCACCGTGACCGGCGAACTGATGGCCGACCACATCATCGTCAACGGAACGGTCAGGGGACCGGTTCATGCGCGCGTCATGCTTGAGCTGCAACCCAAAGCGCGGATCGAAGGCGATGTTTATTACACCGCCCTGGAGATGCACCAGGGTGCGATCATCGATGGCCAGCTACGACCGGGCATTGAAGAAGAAAAACCCACACTCAAATTGGCGGCAAACAACAGACAACTCAATGGTTGAGCGAATTGCTGTAGTATTAGGGTAACAAACTTTCCGGAGTAGCCATGAGTGCTGTTGCAGAACACAATGAAGTTGAAATGCCGAGTCCGATTCTTTTTACGGACAGCGCAGCCGCCAAAGTGGCAGACCTGATTGCCGAAGAGGGCAACCCGGACCTGAAATTGCGCGTATTCGTGCAGGGTGGCGGGTGCTCCGGGTTCCAGTATGGTTTTACCTTTGACGAAGTTACCAATGAAGACGATACGACCATGACCAAGAATGGCGTATCGCTGCTGATTGACGCCATGAGCTATCAGTACCTGGTTGGCGCCGAGATTGATTACAAGGAAGACTTGCAGGGCGCGCAGTTCGTCATCAAGAATCCCAATGCCACAACCACCTGTGGTTGCGGATCTAGCTTTTCTTGAGCCTAGAGGGGTAGATCGCCCCGAGCATACGGGCGCCTTGGGCGCCCGTTACTGTTTTCAGGCTGGCTGTTTCGCGCAAAATGGTTTTGCGTGCCAGCCACGCGAACGCGCTTGCTTCCACCTGCAGTGGAGGCATTCCAAGCGCTTGCGATGATTTGACGTGAATCGCTGGCAAATGGCATTGCAGGCGCCGCATCAGGTGGCCGTTGTAGGCGCCACCGCCACAAACAATCAGTTCCGTGCCGTCACCTCCGTAGCGTTTGATGCTTGCTGCGCAGACGCTGGCACTCAGTTCCGTCAGTGTTGCCTGGACATCAACAGGCGCCAGTGGACCCGCCTTTTCAAGTTGTCGGGTGAGCCAGTCAGGATTGAACAGGTCGCGTCCTGTGCTTTTCGGGATGGGCAGAGAAAAGTAGGGTTCATCGAGCAATATAGCCAGCAAATCTGCGTCAACTTTTCCTGAAGCGGCCCATGCGCCGTCGGTATCAAAAGTCCGCCCAAGATGGCGCCAACACCAGGCGTCCAGCAGCGCGTTGCCGGGACCGCAGTCAAAACCAATCACATCTTCTGCCAGTGCCGGACCCACGACGGTCAGGTTGGCGATACCCCCCACATTGAGTGTCAGCACTGTTTCGCCCGCTCGCCCGAACACCGATTGATGAAAGGCCGGCACCAGCGGGGCCCCCTGTCCACCAGCTGCCACGTCACGGCTGCGAAAATCTGCGATCACATCGATGCCAGTCAACTCGGCCAGCAAGGCCGGGTTGTTCAGCTGTAGCGTATAGCCGGTGCCATCAAATAACTGGGGTCGATGCCGCACCGTTTGCCCATGGGCACCGATGGCCAGTACGGCCGCGCTGTCAAGCCCGGTTTGTCGCAGCAGATCAGCCACCACCTGTGCGTAAACACGCACCAGCGCATTGGCGGCCAGCGCAGCTCTGTGCAACTCGTCACTGCCAGAACTGTTCAGCGCCAGCAATTCTTCCCTCAGAGGGGGTGAAAAAGGTGCACTGCTGTGGGCCAGGACGCTCAGTGTTGGCCCGGAAAAGTCGACCAGAACGCCGTCAACCCCGTCGAGCGAGGTGCCCGACATCAGACCCAGGTAAATTTCAGACACGCGGTGTGCCCTTGCCAGGAGTCTTACTGAGCGCTGCCCTGTTGCACCACAGCAGCTGCAGCCAGGGCAATCCGGTTTTCTGCGGCCAGTCGCGCAAACGCCCCCTTGGCTGACGCAGCTACCGGAACGGACTCGCTTTGTCGGGCAATGGTGAGCGGATCACGATGGACGCCGTTGACCCGGAACTCGAAATGCAAATGGGGTCCGGTGGCCCAGCCCGTGGCGCCGACGGCCCCGATGGTCTGACCTTGACTCACCGTGGCCCCGCGCCGCACATTGATGCGGCTCAGGTGGGCGTAAACGGTGCTGTGCTGATTGCGGTGCTTCAGAATGACCATGTTGCCGTAACCATTCTGGACGCCAGCAAACTCGACCGTGCCATCGCCCACGCTGCGCACCGCTGTGCCACTGGGGGCGCCGTAGTCAACGCCCTGATGCGCCCGCATGGTCTGCAAAATGGGGTGGAAGCGCATTTTGAAACCACTGGTGACGCGTGAAAACTCCATCGGTGACGCCAAGAAGGCACGGCGCAAGCTCTGACCGTCGAATGTGTAATAGCCGCCTCTGCTGCGGCTTGCTGGTTCCTGGAACCACATGGCCTGGAAGGTCTTGTTGTTGTTGACGAACTCGGCGCTCAGGACGCGTCCGGGTCGCAGAGGCTCGGCATCACCTTCAAGTGCTTCGTAAACCACCGAAAAACGATCTCCCTTGCGCAGTGCGCGGTGAAAATCAATGTCACCGGCAAAAATCTCAGCGAGTTGGGTTGCAACGCTGTCCGGAATTTTGGCCTCGTCAGTCGCCGCGAACAGGGAACTCTGGATGGTGCCGCTGGCTAGCCGGGTGGATGCGGTCAGCGCAGCAACTTCAAGGCGCGACTGAAAACCACTGACAGTTCGTTCAATGACCAAACGGTTGAAATTGCCATTGTCCTCGGGACTCCAACGCGCAACAAGTTTGAGCAGGTGATTGTTTTCGCTGGTTTCGGCAGTGACGTTGCGGCCGCTGCGGCCGAGCAGGGACTGACGCGAAGTGGTGTCCGAGCGCAAGAACGCTGCAGCCAGGGTGTCGTCAACGCCCAGGCGGCTGAGCAGCGTGTCGGCGGTGTCGCTGGAGCGGCTGATCTCTGAGCGAAAAAGTTTGAAGGACTGCAGTTCCAGATCGGCCGGAACATTGAGTGCCAGAGCGCTGACCGATTCAAGAACCTGCAGCACCGGCAGTTCGGATGCGTCCGGCGCCAAGCTCGCCACCGCGAAGGCACCACCTGTACCCGCCATCAGCAGCGCCGCAAAGGTTGCGGCAACTCTTTTCGGGTATTGCTTCACGGTTCGACTGGTGGAATCCAGCACAGCGTTCCCGGCGCAAAGTAGGCTTTTGATCAAGAGAAGTATTCCAGGGCAGGCAGGTTAGGTCAGATTCCGAACAGGCAAGAGAGGCATGCAGGCTGGGCGAATTAAAATCAAGTGCAAGAGTGAGCGAGGAGTATAACTGCGCTGCACCGTAACGCATCAAGAAAAACCCCTATGAATCAAGCGTCAACATCCCCGTTTTCTGTAACAGACCGTGTTCGTGAGGCCTTGGCGGTGACCCTGCGCGGTTGCGAAGAGCTGATCCCGCAGGACGAGTGGGTCAAGAAGCTGGTGCGCTCCGAGGCTAGCGGCACACCGCTGCGCATCAAACTGGGACTGGATCCGACAGCACCCGATATCCACATCGGGCACACCGTGGTGCTGAACAAGATGCGTCAGTTGCAGGATTTGGGTCACACCGTCATATTCCTGATCGGCGACTTCACGACGCTGATTGGCGATCCTTCAGGTCGCAACAGCACGCGTCCACCCTTGACACGCGAGCAAATCGAGGTCAATGCTCAGACCTATTACCGTCAGGCATCCATGGTGCTCGATCCATCAAAGACCGAGATTCGCTACAACAGCGAGTGGGGTGACGCGCTGGGCTCGCGCGGCATGATTCAGCTGGCCGCCCGTTACACGGTGGCGCGCATGATGGAGCGCAACGATTTTTCCGACCGTTTCAAGTCCGGAACGCCGATCAGCGTGCACGAATTTCTCTATCCCTTGATGCAGGGCTATGACAGCGTCGCGCTCAAGAGTGATCTTGAGCTCGGTGGCACCGACCAGAAATTTAATTTGTTAGTGGGTCGTCACTTGCAGACGGAGTATGGTCAGGAGCCGCAATGCATTCTGACCATGCCGCTACTGGAGGGACTCGACGGCGTGGAGAAGATGTCCAAGAGCAAGAACAACTACATCGGCATCTCGGAAGACGCCAACACCATGTTCGCCAAGGTGCTCAGTATTTCCGATCCGCTGATGTGGCGCTGGTACACCCTGCTGAGTTTCCGCAGCGAGGCCGAGATAACGGCTTTGAAGGCGCAGGTCGAGGCGGGTCGCAACCCGAAGGAAGCCAAAGTGGCGCTGGCCCGGGAGATCACGGCCCGCTTTCATTCTCTTGCAGCGGCTGACGCGGCTGAGCAGGATTTCATCCATCGCAGCAAGGGTGGCTTGCCCGACGAAATCGCTGAGGTGTCGCTGCCGCTGGGCGAAGCTGGCAGCCCACTTGGCTTGGGTGCGTTGCTCAAACTCGCGGGATTGACGAGCTCCGTGGGGGAAGGAAACCGCCTGATCGACGGTGGCGGAGTGCGTCTGGATTCGGTTGTGGTCAGTGACAAGGGCCTGAAACTGGGGCGCGGCAGCTACGTCCTGCAGGTTGGCAAGCGCAAGTTTGCCAAGGTCACGCTGGGCTGAGTTGGCGTGGTTTCGTTGTTGCCGGTCCGATTTCTGACACCGCAGCGCCTGCTTTGGGCTTCCATTGCGGTGGCCGCTATCACCATCGTGCTCAAGACGCTGGCCTGGTACGTCACCGATTCGGTTGGTTTGCTGTCAGACGCGATGGAGTCTTTTGTGAACCTGGCCAGCGCCATCTTTGCGCTGATGATGGTCATCATCGCCCAGCGCCCGGCCGACGAAGAGCACCCTTATGGACACCACAAGGCGGAGTACTTCTCGTCCGGCTTTGAAGGCGTGCTCATTGTGGGCGTCGCTCTGGGCATTATCTGGGCCGCCGCGTGGCGGCTGTTCGAGCCGCAACCCTTGCAGGCCCTGGGCGCGGGCCTTGCCTTGTCGGTACTGAGTTCGGCGCTCAACGGCTTGCTGGCCTGGGTGATGTTCAGTTCTGCCAAAGTGCATCGCTCGATTGCGCTGGAGGCCGATGCCAGACACCTGGTGACCGACGTCTGGACTTCGGTTGGCGTCGTGCTGGGTCTGGTCGGTGTGGCACTGACGGGCTGGGTCTGGCTCGACGCGCTGGCAGCCATCGGCGTTGCTTTGAATATTTTGTGGGAAGGGGCTCACTTGATGTGGCGCTCCTCTCAAGGCTTGATGGATGAGGCCGTGGAGCCCGACGTGATGCAAGAGATCCAGAATACGCTGGCAAACTTCGATCACAACACCATCCGCTTTGACCATGTGGCTACCCGCCGCTCAGGCCAGCGTCGCTTTGTTGACATGCATATGCACATGCCTGCCAGCTGGTCGCTGGGGCGGGCTGCCGCGGTACGCACCAGCGTCGAGCAGGCGTTGATGAGCGCGGTACCGGGCTTGCGGGCGACGATTCAACTACTGCCCAGCGATGTGGAGGCGCATTTTGACGATGCCCGCGACTTGAAGTGAAATCCTCGGGCGGGGCGGCATGATTGCCCTGTTGCAGCGCGTCAGTCAAGCGCGGGTCGTGATTGACGACCTTGTGGTTGGGGAGATCGGCGCTGGCTTGCTGGTGCTGCTGTGCGCCGAAAACGGAGACAGCGAGATTCAGAGCGACAAGATGCTGGCCAAGATAGGAAAGTTGCGCATCTTCAGTGACGACGCAGGCAAGATGAACCGCAGTGTGCAGGATATTGACGGCGCCGGGCGCACCGGAGGCCTGCTGGTGGTGAGCCAGTTCACCTTGGCCGCCGATGCCTCGCGTGGTAACCGGCCAAGCTTCACGGCGGCGGCCAGCCCTGAGCAGGGGCGCCGGCTGTATGACTATTTTGTGAGGCAAGCCAGGCGCGTCCATACCAATGTGCAAACCGGCCAGTTTGGTGCCGACATGAAGGTGCATCTGGTGAACGACGGGCCGGTGACGATTCCCTTGCGTATTGCGCCTGAGCCACATCAAATGCGGGTTGATTAGCACGTCTGTTCCAGTGAGGCGATGTCATAATCGCCGGGCGCATCGGGGTCAACCTGACATATGCAAAAAAACAGTCTCAAGCTCAAGATCGGCTTTTATCTGATCATCGTCCTTTCAACGGCGATGTTGGCGTTTACGTGGCTGATTCTCAAGCACCGGCAGGAAGACATGCAAGGCGTGGTCGCGCGGCACGTGACCCAGTTGTCCGAGATGGTGGTGGCCAGCACCCGCTATACGATGCTGGTCAACAAGCGTGATATCGTCGAGAAAATCATCGAAGACCTGGGCAAGCAAAAGGGTATCGAGCGGATTCGTGTCATCAGCAAGGACGGCACCATCATTCACTCCAACCGGAAATCAGAGGTGGGTTATTCGGTCGAGCAAAAGGATGAGCCCTGCATCAACTGCCATCTGTCAAGTCAGCCCTTGAAGAATGTTCCGGACGACAGGCGCTGGAAGATCATCGAGACCGCCGGCGGGCACCGGGTTCTCGGCACCATGCACGCAATCCGCAATGAGGCCTCGTGCTCATCAGCTTCCTGTCACGAGCACCCTGCCAATCAGTCTGTGCTCGGTGTCGTGGATGTCGCCTATTCTCTTGATGAGATGGACCAGTCGATGCGCTCGCATGCCATTCACGTCATCAGTATTTCGATCGGCTTCATCCTTCTCTTTGCGCTGACGATCGGTCTGCTGCTGCAGCGTTTGATTTACCTGCCATTGAAGGATCTCGAGGCGGGCGCCAAGGACGTGGCAGGCGGCAAGCTGGATCAGGCCATCCCAGTGCGTAGCGGCGATGAATTCGGCCTGGTTGCGGGATCCTTTAACCAGATGACAGCCGCACTCGATCAGTCCCGACAGGAGATGCGGGATCTGGTGCAAACGCTGGAGCACAAAGTGTCTGAGAGAACCCAGGAGCTTCTTGCTGCCAAGGCTGAGGTGGCTCAAGGCGAAAAGCTGGCCTCGATCGGTGTGCTCGCGTCTGGCATTGCGCACGAACTGAACAATCCGCTGACCGGCGTGCTGACCTTTACGTCCCTGATGCGCAAGAAGGCGCCGGATGGCAGCGAAGATGCAGAAGACCTGGATCTGGTGATCCGCGAGACCAAGCGCTGTGCCAGCATCATCAAGCGCCTGCTTGACTTTGCACGCGAAAAAGTCCCGGTCAAGGGCTTCTTCAGCCTGGACCGGGTGATTGAAGACACGGTGCGTTTCGTCGAGCGGCCGGCCTCCCTGCAGCAGATTGAGATCAACACCGATCTGGATCCGGGTCTGCCCCAGATCTGGGGTGATGCCGACCTGATCAAACAGGTCATACTGAACCTGCTGGTCAACGCCCAGCAGGCCATCGAAGGCAAGGGAAATGTCACAGTGCGCAGTCGTCCCTATGCCGCCGTGGCCAATGCCAAGACCGGCGCTGACGCTACGCCCATGGTTGAAATTGCAGTGATCGACACCGGCTGCGGGATTCCACAGGCTAACTTACAGCGAATTTTCGATCCATTTTTTACTTCCAAAGAGGTCGGTAAAGGAACCGGCCTGGGCTTGTCGGTAAGCTATGGAATTGTCAAGGCACATGGTGGCAGGATCACTGTCGAAAGCGTTGTTGGGACCGGAACCACCTTCCGCATCTATCTACCGATCATGCCGCCATCCAATGAAACCGAACGCCACGCAGATGAGAGTAAGCCATGAGTGCAAGAATCCTGATCGTTGATGACGAGGAGATTGTGATTCGGAGCTGCCGACGCATTCTGAGCGACGGCGAGTTGTACAGCGTTGATTCGACGCAGGACGGCGCGTCTGCCTTGCGCAAAATCGAGGAGAGTGAATTCGACCTGATGGTGCTTGACATCATGATGCCGGGAATTGACGGTCTGGAGGTTCTGCAGCAGGTCAAGGAGCGCCATCCCGATGTGGATGTGATCATGGTGACCGGACTGTCCCAGATCCAGACGGCGGTCAAGGCCATGAAGCTCGGCGCCTTTGATTACCTGTCAAAGCCCTTTGATCCGGATGAACTCAAGCACGTGGTCGACCGGGCCCTGGAGCGCCGGCGCCTGCTGCAGGAAAATCGGCACCTCAAGAACGAGGTTGGCTCCAAGTACCGGTTCGAGAATATCGTCGGCGCCAGCGCGCCGATGCAGGCCGTATACGCGCTGATTGCCAAGTGTGCGCCGACCAACACCACGGTGCTGATCACAGGGGAGAGTGGCACCGGCAAGGAAATGATCGCGCGTGCCATCCATTACAACAGTCTGCGCAAGGACCAGCCTTTCGTTACGGTGGATTGCAATACCCTGAGTGAAAATCTGCTGGAGAGCGAATTGTTCGGGCACACCAAGGGCTCATTTACCGGAGCCGTGGCAAACAAGAGGGGTATGTTCGAGGTTGCCAACAATGGAACGCTGTTTCTCGATGAGTTCGGCAATATCCCGCTTTCAACGCAAGCCAAACTGCTGCGCGTGATTCAGGAGCGCGAATTCAGGGCGGTTGGCAGCACCGTCGTCCAGAAGACCAACGTCCGATTGGTCACTGCGACCAACAAGGACCTCAAGGCAATGGTTGCCGACGGTTCCTTTCGTGAGGATCTCTACTATCGTGTCAACGTCTTCCCGGTTCACGCCCCTGCTTTGAGGGAGCGGCGCGACGATATTCCGGCACTGGCTTTCCATTTCCTGAAGGTCTTCTGCAACGAGCTCGAAAAGCCGTTGTCCGAGATTTCGGAGGCGGCCATGAGCACGCTGGTTAACTATGATTGGCCGGGTAACGTGCGGGAACTCGAAAACACCATGCATCGAGCGGTGATCCTGGCTTCAGACAAATCGATTCACCGGGCTCACCTGGTCAATATCATCGATAACGAGCCGCGCTTGGATCTTGAAGTACCGAGAACCGGCGAAGATCTCAAACGATTGAAAAAAATCGCCAGGGAGAAGTCTGTCGAGGATGTCGAAAAACTGTTTATTCAGGAGACGCTCAAGAGAAACGGGTCGAATGTCACCAAGAGTGCTGAAGAAACCGGTATGCAGCGTTCCAATTTCCAGGCGCTGATGAAGAAGTACAACATCCGCGTTCGCGACACCGAATACGACCCTGACGAGCCGGAAGCTTCCTGAGACATCGATACTCCGGCGCGTCAGGCCAGAATATCGGGCCGGTTTTCAGGAACTGGCGTCGTGCTTGGGTTCGTCCTCGACTTCTTCGTAGCCAGTGATCATGGCCTTGAAATGGGCCGAAGCCGTGTGTCCCAGGCTGGCCAGATAGACGTGCACGATCATGAAGCCGCAGAACACGATGAAGAGCAGGACATGCACGGTGTCGACGACGCGCACGCCGCCCAGCATTTCAACGATCGATGAAAAGCGACTGACATCCCACATCAACAGGCCAGTGAAGAACATGATGGGCACCAACAGCATCATGATGATCTGGTACAGCATGCTTTGCAGGGCATTGAACTTCTTGTAGGCGTTTGGATGGTGCGGATTTGGCTCACCCCGGAAGATGCCGTAGCCATAAAACTGCATCTGGCGAAAGCTGGCCTGGAAGTACTTCGTCGGACTTAATTCAGGGTGATAGACCTTGATCTTGTCGCTGGACAGGTAATAGCCCAGCCAGACAAAGAAATTGGCAATCAGGACGAAGCCAACCCAGTTATGTGCGACGACCGCCGTCCTGAATGGAATCAGCTGAAACAGATCAAGGTAGCGGATCTGCAGCCCGGTTGCAATCAGCAAAACAAATCCGAAGGCGTTGGTCCAATGCCAGAGTCTGACCGGCAGCGGGTGGATATAAAGCTTTTCCATGGCGTGTTCCTGCTATTTGGAGGCGTCGTCAGCAGAGTGACGATGGCCGGTTGAAGCCTGCTTACCAAGGTCCTGAGCGGCGGCGAGTCGCTCGGCTTCCAGTTTGTCGCGCACCCCTTTGAACAAGCGCTTGATCGTCATGTGGACCAGAGGCACGCTGGCCGCACCGAGCACGACCAGTATCAGCAGGTAGTCGAGCAACTTGATGCGGGTACTGCCGATGGCATAGAAGCCGCGCACGGATTGCATCGAGGTCAGCGAATTGAGTACTTCACTTTGCACACCATGGCGCAAGGGCCGGCCATCCGGGCCGGCGATCGTCAGCGACACGCTCTGGAACGCTGCTGCGCCCTGCTTGTGGCAGGTGTCGCAGTCCTTGATGGCTTTGGACTTTTCACTCAACTGATGGGCTTCGACGCCCGAGTGAACTTCCAGGCGGCCGCGCAGAAGCATCTTGCCATCGCCGCCATCCTGATTGAACTCCTTGAGCAGGCTCCAGAGTGCGCGCTCGTCCAGGCCCATGTCCTTGCTGTCAGCAGCATCGGTGCGCTTCTCAAACTTTGGCACGCCGGTTTTTTCTGCCACCTGTCGTTTTGCCGTGCTGTCATACAGCCGGAGGTTGACCCGGCGCTTCGCGTCGGGTGCATGGCAGACCGGGCAGGATATCGCTTCAAAGTGCAGTGCAGTGTTGGGCAGCCAGTCATCGTGCTGTTTTGCCGCATCCTTGTGGCAGGCCAGACAGGCGTCCTTGACACCCTCACCCATGGAAGCAGCCTTGACGGCGTGCGCCTGGTGGCAGCCCGCGCACAGCGGGGCGCTGATGCCCTTGGCAACGCGTTCCAGACCGTGGACATCCTTGGCATAGGCCTTGAAGATCGGTTCATGGCATTTTGCACAGGGGGTCTCCGTGATCGGGCCGACGATCTTGGCTGAGCGGACGGTATGCGGGTTGTGGCAGTCCGTACAAAGCGGCGCCTTCTTGCTACCCGCCTTGATCAGTGCCGCGTGAACGCTGTCGTCGTACTCGGTGGCCTTTTTCTTGTGACAGTCGCGGCAGGATTCGCGCATGCCCAAGGTAAATTCCCGTTTACTCTTGATGGCGGTCTTGACCTTGCCGTGCGTTTTCGAATCGAGATTCGAATGGCAGTCCTCGCAGTCCGTCTTTTTGTGCATCGACTCCGTATACGCCTTGGTAGAGACGCTCAATGACAGAGCCTCCCCGCTTTCAAGCGTCTTGGTCATGCCGTCTTTGTCGTGGCAGGATAGACAGGCTTTACTCTCTTTGGACATCTCGCCTTCTGCCGCGTTGGCAGTCAGGCCGGCTAAAGACAGGATAAGTGCAAGCAGGCCTGCCAGGATCAAACTGGTCGGTGTGCGGGAGCTTTTCATTCGGGTTCCCCAGGGTTTGGTCTTCTCACGGCGAAAACCATCAGGTGACGATTGTCATACCTGATGGGGGCAACTTCTCAGCGCTTGCAGGATTGATTGCCAGATTCGTGATGTAGCTCAATGCTTTGGATCACACTTGCTGGCTTTTTGCCTTGCGGGCTTGCAGGGCAACTTTGGCCAGCATGACCACGCCCACCACCGGAAGCATCACGGCATAGGCCAAACCGATGAAGGGAGCGGCCAGGAACAGCGCAATGTTCTTGACGCGGCTTTCCTTTTCGATCACTTCAACATGGACCTGCTCCATTGGCGCCTGCACCGCTTCGAGGGCGACTTCCGGGGCCGCCTCGCGCAGCGCATGGGCGGCACTTTGTTCAATCATCTCGGGCGAGAGTGGCTTGCGCACAAAGTCTGTAACGCCAGCGGCCTTGGCCCGGTTTTCGTTCTCTGTCGTGCCATAACCGGTGATGATGACCACCGGTGTCCAGGGTTGGCTGGCCTTGACCCGCTCCGCCAATTCAACGCCGTCCATGCCAGGCATCTTGATGTCGGTAAAGACCACATCAAATGACTGCTCGCGCATTTGCTTCAACGCTTCATGGGCATTTTCTACCGTCGTCACAACGTAGCCCTTGTTTTCTGACAGGACACGGTGGAAACTCTTGCCGACAACGGCGTCGTCATCAACAACCAGAACTTTACGCAGTGCACTCATGACTCTCTCCTTCAATAAATCAGATTAATCAGCAAAATTGCTGCAAATACACGTTGCCATTTCCAAAAAAACTTGACTTCTACTGAAGCGTTGCGCATTGAGCCTGCTGGTCGCGCCGCAGAGCCCACCGCTTGTGCATCATGGCGCCATTGGCAGCGTTGATGACATCGTCCGGACCGATCGGTTTGGCCAGATAGTCGTAGGCGCCCAGGGTTACCGCTTCCTTGGCAGATTCGACTGCCGGGTAGCCCGTGATCATGATCACCTCACTCTCAGGCCATTTTTCCTTGATCGTTTTCAGTACGGACATGCCGTCAAGTCCCGGCATGCGCTGATCGAGCAACACGACGTCGAATGAGCGCTGTCCCATCATCTGCAGAGCATCACGGCCGTTTTTTACCAACTCGACTTTGCAACTGTCGCCAGAGAGCGCTCTGAGATAGCTGAGTCGGACGACTTCTTCGTCGTCTACCACCAGGATCTTGGTTGTTTGGTTCATTTGTGTTACCTCAATTTCTTTGTGTTTGCTGGTTCCTTCTATGCAACCCCTGTGCCAGACCCGTCGTCCGACGAATTAGCTCTTTCATTTCAACGGGTTACGAAAGAATGGCGAGCGTCAAACGGTCACAGAACCAGGATTTCTTGCGGACCCAAGTACAAATTGTTTGTACATCTTTCCTGTGAAAACAAGGCATTGATCGCGAATTCAGAGGGAGGGCGCGCGCCGGGCGAGAATATTTTTTATGTGCGGCTGGATCCGAACCGGACTTGGCGCCCTGCCGCTTGGGCGCTCTCTTGCCAAGGTGTTTGGAATTCCGTGCCTGTGCCAGCACTTTGACCCAGATCAGAAACCCTGCATATGCCGCCATCTGCGGGCCGGAATCCGAGCACAATCGCGTTGAGTCTGTAAGGGTTATTACCAATAGCAGACTCCTTTCGGTGTCTCAACCGATCGATGGAAACTGTTGAAACCAAGAAGGGAACCCTCGCGATGAAATTTTCGATTCCTCAAAAACTGATCACCGTGTCAGTTCTGGGCCTTGCTGCTGCCGCTTTTACCGGTACGTCTTACGCCGCGGTCAACGCTGATGCAGCCGCTGCACTGGCAAAGAAGAGCGACTGCCTGAAGTGCCATGCCATAGACAAGGACAAGAAGGCAGCTTCCTACAAGAAGATTGCTGAAAAATACAAAGGCAAGGCTGATGCTGAAGCGAAGCTGGTTGATGTTCTGACCAAGGCACCCAAGGTCAAACAGCAGGACGGCACGGAAGAGGAGCACAAGGTCGTCGCCAGCAAAGATGCAGCCGAGATCAAGAATCTTGTCGGCTGGATTCTGGCCCAGTAAGACTTAGAGGTCGGACAGCCGCTTCATTCCTGATAGGGGCTGTCAAAGCCGAGTTTGGCAAGAATCAGCGTTTCGCGCTGTTCCATGGCCAGCGCGTCCTGCTCGCTGGTTTCATGATCCCAGCCTTGGGCATGCAGAACGCCGTGCACCAGCAGGTGCGCGTAATGGGCTTGCAGGTCCTTGCCAAGGGCTAACGCCTCCTGGGCTGCCACGGGTGCGCACAATACCAGATCGGCCTGGACGACGGGTTTGTGCGCGTAGTCGAAAGTCAGCACATTGGTGGCATAGTCCTTGTTCCGGTAGTGGCGGTTCAGACTGCGAGCTTCATCGGTGTCAACGATGCGCACCGTGATCTCTGCATCGCTATCGAGCGCCTGGCGAATCCATCGTGTCACCTTGTGGCGCGCCAGTGTTACGCGGTGCAAAGGCGCGTCCTGGAATTTGCCGAACTGCAGTGACAATGTCAGTTGACGCAGCATGAATCAGACGTCCGATCCGGAGCGTTTGCGCGGCGCGTCGTAGGCGTCCACAATGCGCGCTACCAGTGGATGCCTCACCACGTCGACGCTGGTGAAACGGCAGATGGCGATGCCATTGACACGCTTGAGCACGCGTTCGGCATCGATCAGTCCGCTGAGTTGTGTCTTGGGTAAGTCGATCTGACTGACGTCACCCGTCACCACCGCTTTGGAGCCGAAGCCAATGCGCGTCAGGAACATCTTCATCTGTTCGGGCGTGGTGTTTTGCGCTTCGTCCAGTATCACAAAAGCGGTGTTGAGCGTGCGTCCGCGCATGAAGGCCAGTGGTGCGATCTCAATGGTCTGGCGTTCCAGTGCTTTCTGTACCTGCTCAAAACCCATCAGGTCATAGAGCGCGTCGTACAGGGGGCGCAGGTAGGGGTCTATTTTCTGCGCCAGATCACCCGGCAAGTAGCCCAGCCGCTCACCCGCTTCCACCGCCGGGCGTGTCAACACAATGCGTTGCACTGCGCTGCGCTGCAAGGCATCTACCGCCATGGCCACTGCGAGGTAGGTCTTGCCGGTGCCGGCCGGACCAATGCCAAAGGTAATGTCGTTGCCGGCAATATTGTCCAGGTAGGTAGCCTGGTTGATGGTGCGGGCCTTGAGATCATTGCGTTTGGTTTTGAGCGTCGGACTGGCCGCCTCATCCATGCTCTCGTCACCCGCCAGCATCAGCTGCACGGTGGCGCTTTCGATCGGCAGCGCCGCCATTTCGTAGAGAGCCTGCAGCATCTCCATGCCGCGTTTGGCATTGGCCTTGGTGCCGTCAACCTTGAATTGCTCGTGCCGGTGCGCAATCTTGACCTGCAAGGCCAATTCGATGGTGCGCAAATGCTCGTCCATGGGGCCGCACAGGTGCGACAGACGGGTGTTGTTGGGAGGGGAAAACAGGTGTCTGAGAATCAAGTTGATAATTCCTCAATAGGTTAGCAATGATAGGCATGAAATGATCGGCAAACTGACAGGCACCTTGAGTGACAAAAATCCGCCCCAGGTGCTGGTGGATTGCAATGGTGTGGGCTACGAAGTCCATGTGCCCATGAGCACCTTCTACAACCTGCCGGAGTTGGGCGCGAGGATCAGTTTGCTGACCCACTTTGTGGTCCGTGAGGACGCGCAGATCCTGTACGGCTTTGCCAGTGCTCAGGAGCGCGAAGCCTTTCGGCAATTGATCAAGATTTCGGGCGTCGGTCCGCGTACCGCCTTGTCCGTGCTCTCCGGCATGAGTGTGGCGGAGCTGGCGCAGGCGGTGACGCTGCAAGAGGCCGGGCGACTGGTCAAGGTTCCTGGCATCGGCAAGAAGACGGCCGAGCGTTTGCTGCTGGAACTCAAAGGCAAACTCGGACCCGATATCGGCTTGTCGGCAAGCGTCGCCAATGCCGCCCAGGCCGACATCTTGCAGGCCTTGCTGGCGCTGGGCTACAGCGACAAGGAAGCCGCGCTGGCGCTCAAGGCGCTGCCCGGTGAAGTTGGCGTCAGCGAAGGCATCAAGCTGGCGCTCAAGGCCTTGTCGAAATCCTGATGTGGCAAGTGCGGAACTGACGGTGGTCGCAGGCGCGCCTCCGCTATAGTCTGACCTGACCGAGAAGCACCAAGCACCGTGAGCATTCAAACCGACGACTTCGCCCCGCCGCCCAAGCGCATGGTGTCGGCCGCCCCTGCTTCGCCCAATGAGGAGGCGCTGGAGCGCGCGCTGCGGCCCAAACTGCTTGATGAGTACGTCGGGCAGCTCAAGGTGCGCGAGCAACTCGAAATCTTCATCGGTGCCGCCAAAATGCGCGAGGAGGCGCTGGACCATGTGCTGTTGTTTGGCCCGCCCGGACTGGGCAAGACGACGCTGTCGCACATCATCGCCCATGAACTCGGTGTCAATCTGCGCCAGACCAGCGGCCCCGTGCTTGAAAAGCCGAAAGACCTCGCGGCCCTGCTGACCAATCTGGAGAAAAACGACGTCCTCTTCATCGATGAAATCCACCGGCTCAGTCCGGTGGTGGAGGAGATTCTTTACCCGGCGCTGGAAGACTACAAGATCGACATCATGATTGGCGAGGGACCCGCTGCGCGTTCCATCAAACTCGATCTGCAGCCGTTCACGCTGGTCGGTGCCACGACGCGCGCCGGCATGCTGACCAATCCACTGCGCGACCGCTTTGGCATCGTGGCGCGGCTCGAGTTTTACTCGCCCGAGGAGTTGGCGCGTATCGTCAAGCGCAGCGCTGGCTTGCTCAAGGTGCCAACCGACGACCGGGGCGGTTTTGAGATTGCACGGCGCGCGCGCGGCACGCCGCGCATTGCGAACCGCTTGCTGCGCCGGGTGCGCGACTACGCGGATGTCAAAGGCACGGGTCAGATCACGCTGGACATTGCGAACCGCGCGCTGGCCATGCTCGACGTCGATCCGCAGGGCTTTGATTTGATGGACCGCAAGCTGCTCGAAGCGGTTATCCACCGCTTTGACGGGGGTCCGGTCGGGCTGGACAACATTGCTGCGAGTATCGGCGAAGAGCGCGAGACGATTGAAGATGTGATCGAGCCTTATTTGATCCAGCAAGGCTATTTGCAGCGCACGCCGCGCGGCCGCATTGCGACACTGGCCGCCTACCGGCACCTGGGTGTCTCCCCACCAAATCGCGACAGCGAGCTGTTTGACACCTGACAATCGCTGTCATTCGGGATCCCGGCAGTTGTCATCCCGGACCCGGATCAGGTCCGGGGTTTCAACATCCGGGATCCAGTGCCACGCGCACTATGGATTGCGGGTCGTGGCCCGCAATGACAAACCAGTGGCCCGCAATGACGAAATCCTGGGCTTGGCGTTACGCACCATCAGGAACTGTGCTGCGTAGTAAGTCGTCAGCACCCACAAAGAAACCATCGGCAAGGGCTGCACGAAACGGTTGATGGCGATCAGCGAGTCACTCAGCATGAAGATGCAGGCCCCCAGGGCCACCGCTCTGGAGCATGTGTCGCGCTGCACCGTGGCCCGACCCATGGCTTGAGCCACCATCAGTGAAATCACGCCAACGTAGGCGGCGACCGCCACTTTCAAAACCGGATCCGTCAGCCCGCCCCAGACCCAGGCGTACATGGCTGCGCCCACAGCCGGCGCCAGCAGCAACGCGCGGCCACTCGGAAACCAGGCCACTCCCTGGCGGAACAAGGCGATATAGAACAGATGGGCGACCAAGAATGAGGCCAGACCCGGGATGAAGTAGCCACCTGGCAACATCAGGAAAACGTCGCCCGCCATGCTAGCCGCCAGCGCCGCGATCAGCAGGAAGTCAAAGCGTTCCAGGGCCCGCACTTGCGATGCCCGTAGATAAACCAAGCCGATAGCGATGAGCATCGTCAGGGGCTTGCAAACAAAGTGCAGCGGCAGCATACCGAACACGCTGCTCAGGACCGTCAAGGCGGCCGATCCGATCATCAGCCATTCCATCCGGCTCAGCGCTGCTTTTGGTTGCAGGTCAGGCGCTGGTTTCATCTAGGGCCTCGTCGTCTTCCAGATGTCGGGTATCGGCCCAACCTACCAGGCTCAGGCCTTCGGGTGTCCAGAGCAGCCGGTTGATGGTTGCGTTCCCCAGATTCCAGCTGCGCGGGGTCTGCAGATCCTGCCGCGTTGCGAGGCGGTAAAGAACGTCCAGCACACCGCCGTGCGCCACCAGCACAATTTGCTCACCCGGGTGACGCGCAGCCAAGGTGGAGATAGCCAGTTCGATGCGTTGGCGCAACTCCTGCAACGACTCGCCACCTTCTGGTTTCCATAGCGGATCACGCTGACGCCAGCGCAGTGTCTGCTCGGGCCAGATGGATTCAATTTCAGTGAAGGTCTTGCCTTCAAAAACGCCAAAACCCCGCTCGCGCAAGGGCTGCACTGCTTGCACCTCTTGTCCGGTCGCCTTGGCGATGGTGCAGGCAGTGTCCCAGGCGCGCAGCAAGTCGCTCGAGTAGATGGCTTCAATTTTTTCGCTTGCGAGCGCTTGCGCGGCACGACGTGCCTGCCAGCGGCCGGTTTCGTTCAATTCAATATCGAGTCCGCCCTGAATGCGCGCATCTACATTCCAGGCGGTCTCGCCGTGGCGCAAGGCAATGATGCGGGTGGCTTGCATGGCTAAAGGGTAACCACCTGCAGTGCAGGCAGACTAGGCAAGAAAAAATCTTCCTCATCAAATACCTTGTCGCCATCCTCGTTCGGCACTCCGGTGAGGCGGATGTTCCTGAAGTCGTGGTGTGTGTCGTCCATCAGATGTGAAGGAACCACATTGTGCAGCGCGGTGAACATGCTCTTGATTCGCCCCGGATCTTTCTTCTCCCAATCGCGCAGCATGTTGCCAATTTGCTGGCGCTGCAGGTTTTCCTGACTGCCACACAGGGTGCAGGGAATGATGGGGAATTGGCGGTGCTCAGCCCAGCGCGTCAGGTCTTTCTCCGCGACGTTGGCCAGCGGCCGGATCACGATGTGGCCGCCGTCATCACTGACCAGTTTGGGAGGCATGGCCTTGAGTTTGCCGCCGAAGAACATGTTCAGGAAGAAAGTCTGCAGCATGTCGTCGCGATGATGACCCAGCGCGATCTTGGTGATTTTCAGCTCGTCGGCAACGCGGTACAAAATGCCGCGGCGCAAGCGGCTGCACAGGCTGCACATGGTCTTGCCCTCGGCAATCACCTTCTTCACGATACTGTAAGTGTCCTGCGTCTCGATATGAAACTCGATCCCGAGCGTCTTCAGGTACTCGGGCAGGATGTGAGCTGGAAAACCGGGTTGCTTCTGGTCCAGATTGACCGCAATCAGTTCGAAATCGATCGGCGCCCTGGCCTGCAGCTTGAGCAGGATATCGAGCAGGCCGTAACTGTCCTTGCCGCCGGAAACACAGACCATGACACGGTCACCCTCTTCGATCATGTTGAAGTCCATGATGGCCTGGCCGACCTGGCGGCAAAGCCGCTTTTCGAGTTTCAGGGTTTCGCGTTCGATTTTCAATTCCATGGGGGGGGATTTTCTCTTACTTCCGGCTGCTTCTCTGCTGGAGCTGCTTGTTTCCCCCACTCTCTCACCCCCGCCTCTCTCCCGCCCCGTCGGGCGGAAGAGGGAGCTAACAGCCGTATTTGGCTGCGTGTTTAAACGAAGGAAGTGCAAACTCCACGTTCATCAGGGCACGGGTACTTGGTGAAAGGTTTTGTTGACGATGGCTCTGTCTTCGTCATCCGCGATCGCTTGGAGCGCAATCTTTGCGGCTTGATAAGCAACTCGATGTGTGTCAACGGCACCCGCCGCGCTTGCGGCGTGTGCGTGGATCACGTGGGTGAACGCAAGCTCCCAGTCGGCAGTCTCTCGGGCCGTAAAGTAAGCACGCATTTCTTCGGCGTAACGAAGTGCAGAGGCGCCAAAGCCAAGCAGTGCGTGCACTTCAGCCAGAAGCATGGTGGCGCGCATCCGGTTCAGCTCGGTGCCGACAGCACTCCAGTGCCATGCCGACGCATGGGCCGCATCCAGCATCTCCTGGTCCTGCTCCGCAGTACGCTCGAGGACCGACAGTTCCCAAGCCCGATTGTTGGCTTGGACGGCGAAATGTTTGTGCCAGTCTTGTAAATCAGAATCAGAGGGAGATAGCGGCATGATTTTTCAGATATTGAACGTACTTTAAATCGAGCTTGTACTGCCTTTGTTTAAGGACGCGGCCAAATACGGCTGTTAAACATAGCGTCTTAAATAATGCCGCATAGTCTCTTCAGCACTAAGTTGGATTTCAGCCACCGATTGAAACATTTCTGCACGACGTCGAGGACA
>Ga0194063_10000038_pt1 | contig 101062 bp, 83 predicted proteins | sample SepL3720m_MetaG_FD_155459 | JGI IMG/M metagenome (GOLD analysis project Ga0194063, IMG submission 155459) | Anoxic zone freshwater microbial communities from boreal shield lake in IISD Experimental Lakes Area, Ontario, Canada - Sep2016-L373-20m | ecosystem: Environmental > Aquatic > Freshwater... | reverse complement strand
AATATATATTGTGATAGGGGATTTGAGTCCTTATATTTATAATCTTTTCATTCGATATCTTTTATATTTATCTTTACATTGTCTCAAGCTATATAATTTACTCGATAATAAAATTGGATATATTCTCATTTAGGAATATTCAAGTTATCTAACATATATGAATATCAATTATATGATTTTCGATCCATTTTTATATTTGTTATATCTGTTCATGTTTTGAATCGGAAATGTTTGATATTTCATTGTGGGTGCATTATCATATGTCGTGGTCAAGAGATTTTATCTATAAATGTTCATAAGAAATTTTTGTTTGCTTTTAATGTTACACTTATCTTTACTAAATCTCAATCTTCTAATATATCTCAGTTGATATCTTCATATGTTTTGTATGCTTGGATAGGGTCATCTCATGATAAAAATCATAATGGAATAAAAACCAGATTTTCTCATGTGAGTGTTTCATATACTGGTGTTATTCATATAGGATCTGAGACATATTTAAGGTAATTTTCTGCTCCAGCACTTACCATTTTATTTACATCAAAACTATTTGGTCAGACCGCTTCCATCAATTGAGTTTTATCCATATTTGCATAATTACTTGCATTTGTATCTATATTTATTCAAGCATTTTCCAAATCTTGAGTATTTTGGTATTGATCTTCAGGTTTAGTTTGTACCAATCATTTTCGATGTACTAAACTATTGTCTAATATTCTATTGTTTTCGTCCAATTGTATTCCAAATCTTTGTACTATTCTGGTATTTATGTTTACAGATTGTCTACTATATCGATCTGGATCACAAGTGTATTTAAGTTTGGAAACATAGTTTGCATATCATTGAGTATTGTTGCTTCATCAATAGAATATCTTGATATATCATTTTTTATCGTTTGTTACTATATCTATCTTGTTGTCTTTGTTCATATCTTGTAAAAAAAGTTGATCTATTCATCATAAATCTGATGCATTTCAGGACTTTTCTCATTGTTTTACATTCGTATTTAGACATACCAAATATCAATCTACATCGAAAATTCAAAACTGATTTGTGTAAACTTTTAGCTTATTTCATTTTGTGAATATAATTATATCATCATAACTATTTCAATCTACATCTCATATATAAATTTCTTTTATTCAATCTGCCAGGATTGCTAGTTCTTGTAGATTGTGATAAGGATTATTTCATCAATAATTTTTTAATAATTTTATTGTTCAATCTGTATATGTAATTATAAAATCTTGCAATCAATCGTTGTTAAAATCTATATTTTTTACTTTAAATATAGTTTTATCTGGATCTGAATAAATCAACTTTCATAGTCATCAATCATAATTTGTTAGATTTACTTTTGGGTTTTTGTTTAATCTTTTTACCAATGGATCTCCATAATTTATCAAAAACTCTGAAGCAAAATGTTTTGTAGCATCTCATACATTTTCTCATCCTGCAAATAGAGTGATATTTTTTAGGTCTCATTTAAATCAAATATTTAATGTTGGATCTATACTATCTTCTACAGAATTGTATCATTTACTTTCTTCTGGGAAACTAGAATCTTCTGTATAAAATCAGATTCATTTTTTTCAATTTGTAGATCATTCTGAGAATACTATTGTATTTTGATAATCAGCATTGGATAATTTTATATTTGCGGTTATTATATCTCAATTTACAAGTGGAGTTTCTCATATATGAATTAGTAATGTTCATATCAATGTGTCTTCAAAATAAATTTCCCATGTATTTAAACCTTGTATATATTTGTCGCTTAGTTGGATAGATATTTTGCTATTTATATTTCATAGAGTATCAAATACTGATTTTGAGTTTATGATAATATTATTTTGATTGACAGTATTTTCTATTATTGTCGTATCTAAATTTGGATCGACTGTGTTTTTTATTATTATTGTGTCTCATGTTTCTGGTATATAATAGAATGTGTTTTTGTTTATGTTGTCCTGCAATAAACTTTTGATGTTATCATAGGTTCATGTATCGTCTTGTGCAACTTGAATTATATTAAAATTATTGTTATTAAATTCTATTGCTCATATTCAATCTACTTTGATTTGTCGTTTTAATTTTGTAGAAGAAAGATTGGTCTGTATATTATCTGTGTTTTGTATCTGACCATTGGCATCTATCAAATATTCAATTTTTTTGATTTTAAGTGGATCTATCAAAGATGTCGTAGTAGCAATTAATTTGTCTGATCAAGTCATCAGTTGCTGTATAAAATCTTTATTGTCTGAAAAATATCACCATTGATTTCATCGGTCGGTACCAAATAAATTTAAGTACATTATATTTAATTTTTGTGTTGGTATGACAGCTTTTTGTACTATTATAGTTTCATATCATGGATTTTGATCATTTAAATTTATTCAATCAATATTTGCAAAAACATATCATATTCATCATGGTTCTTTGGCTGATATATTAAAATTATAAGATCATCATAAGATAGTTATTAGTTTTGGATTATTTAGTGCTCAAGATATAGATATTGGTCATATTGTTCAGATTTTTATATTTATAGGATCTGTGAATATATTTCATCGGAGATCTGATATTTGTAATAATCATTTTGTAGATTTATTTAATGATATAGATGTTTTATCTACTTTTAGTTTGACTATCTTTGCTGGTCATGCTTTGATCTGTATTGGTATCTGTATCGTGTTTATTCATGGTATATCTATTATGAGAGTATCATCTCAAGCTTTGAAATTTGGATACATAAATATAGTCACTTTTCAACTTTGTATTTGGATGCTGTTTTGAGCATAGAATCACATCTGCTGTACATCAAAAATATTTCATCATGTATTTATCGTCCTGATGCGAGATTCGATATTTCAAACTCTTACTAAATTATTTTTTGTTCTTATATTAGCAAAACTTGAAATAGGAATATTGTTTCCATTTGTACTTAATATTTCTAAATTTATCTGTGGTAACTTGTTTTGATCTATTTGTTTGATTCATACATTATCGTTGAAGTGATAATAATTTGCATCTCAAGGCAAGGAGAACCTCACTAATCAGCTTAATACATTATTTCATAAGACTTGGTATACTATGCTTGTTCAATATTTTGCTCTTGGTATTCATTTTATTATGTTTAAATTTTTATTTGTATTTATGGAAGTGTTCTCTCAAGAAACAGTTATTGATATAGAATTTATTCATGCATTATCTACTGGTGCATAATATACAAAATTTGATTGGTTGAAATTGTTAAATTTAACTGTTTTTCATCTAGTACTTCAATCTGATATTTCTCAAGTAGAAACCGTGATAAAAAAATTTCTTAAAATTTGTCATACATTGTTTTGGTATTGATCCATTCATTTTACTAGTACTGGCATCTCTGCTCATGCCATTATTGTGTCGTCTAGGGTAATAAGTTTTACCTGTTGTATTTCTCATGGTAGAATATTTATTTGTTGAGTCTTTTTGACACAGCTTGGAGTATCTGGTATACACAATTCAAATGTAATTATTGTATCTCAAGCTTTGTTATCTTTTATTTTTATAGGTATTGTCTGTTTTTGTAAATAAGGATTAAATGATATAGAAATCTGATTGTTACATAAATTATCTGATTTTCAAGGAGAGAACAAGCAATCGTTTCATGTAGAATAAATATTCATTTTGATATCTCAAAGATCTTTGGTAGATAATACCTCTAATGTTCAACTATTGTTGCTCATATCGAGTGAAGTTTTGTTAGATTTAGTTTGTATATAAGAAAGCATTTCTTGAAGTTTGATTGCATCCACATCTGATGTAGTATTTGCTATGACACTTTGATTGAATCAATCTGGATTGAGAGCTGATCGTTGAGATCAAAATGATTGTGATTGAGCTTTGACTTCATTTGTTGTAACAAAATTATCCAAGCTGTTTGTTGCAAATGGGAATGTGACACTTATTTCAAATGGTTTAGCTAAAGTTTTTTTTATCCAACATTTAAATGCTTTTATCCATGGAGAACTAAAATTTGATAAATCAATCAAGAGTGCCGTTCAATCCTGATTAATTCAACATTCGGTATTTAATTGTTCTTCAAATTCTGACTTTTCTTGAGGTATTTGATTGTTTGCATTGTTTTCTGTAAATTTTGATTTTGATTGTTGTATTTGTTGTATGAAATTTGGAAGTGGTTTGCTACTTATATAATCTTGTCAGTCTGAATTTAAAAATCATACTTCATATCATTTGCTATTATAGGTTGGTGTAATCAACGGTCATTGATCGTTATTTTCAATAAGGTAGTTTGACATCACATTGGATATTTTTTGATTTATATCAAATCAGTCTACCTTGTTTTGAATATCTTCTTGGATTGTAGTTCAGATTTTTGTTTGTTGATTTGTTATATTATGGTAGTATAGTATCTGTGATATTGTTTTGATATTGTCTTCTCAGATTGTATCTATGAGATGGTTATTATCAAATAATTGATATGTACGATTTGGTGTCGCTAATACATTTAAACTTTGTAATTTATTGAAAGAACTAGAATATATATTGTAAAAATTCATTTTATGGTTTAACTGGTCTTGTAGAGTTTGATTATATTTTTGTACTACTTTTGTGAGATAAGATTTTATTGAGTTTTCTATTTCTAGTGGTGTCTTGAGTACAAGTATATCTCAACTTTGAAAATAAACTTCTACCTTGTAAAGATCTGGATAAATCATCTTTACTGCATTTCATGAAAGTCATTGGAATGTCATATATCTAGGCGAATCTATCGGCCTATCTTGAGTGGTTATATTCATTCATGGAAAATGTATTTGTCAGCTACCAGAAGCAATATTGTATATGACTGTGAATGTATTTATATCGCTCAATGAAGCTGTGAGATCTGTATTAAAATTATTTTCAGTAAAACTCTGATTTATAGATTCAAATGGTTTTGCTGTGATCCAAACTCATCAGTCAAGTTCTTGAAACTCTGCTATTTCTTTTATGGTGTTTTTGATTGTATTTATATTTATTATTGTCTGATTTATTGTACTACATAGTGTTGCATAGTTGTTTGTACATCAACAAGCGGTCAATCAACATAATTGTAGATTATTTATATCATTCCTTTTCTGTTGTAACTGAGGTATTTTATCTGTTAATCATGTTATATTTATAGAATTGTATGTGTTTTGAGATGTATTAAAATCTGTTTGTAAACTTGAATACAATGCTTTGGTGATATTAAATTTAGAATTTAGATATTGATTCCATCATGATAAAAATTCTATTTTTTCTTTTTTGGAACTTGCGGTACTTTTTAATATAGAGATATAATATTCTATATTGTTTGTATTGGTTGTATTTATAATATTATCTAAATTTGCTAATCCGGTTCCAATTTCTGAAGCTATGTCTTGTATTTGAGTGTTTACTCAACTTGTAATGGCTGATCGTCAACTACTAATCTGTGTTTGATTTCAAATAGCATTGGTATTAAAATTTATTATTTGGCTAAGTCAATTTATCGTTTGACCTACTGTAGTGTCTATTGCATTTATATTGCTTGTTACTCATGATGCCGAAGCTCAATTAAATTCAGATTTTTGTTGTTGAATGGTTGTATAAATAGTATCTATATCTAATTGTAAGTAATCATAATATTTTTTTAAATAATTTTGATCTCAGAACTTGTCATAATCATATCCATCTACTTGTTCTGGTTTTGTGGTTGTGTTTTTGTATCTAGTGTCTATTAGTTTATATTTATATTTTGTCCAATCATTTCAACAACTTTTATTTGCTCATATTTGTAAATTTATATAAGATCAATCTAGTCGATTTTTTGTAGATGCTCAGTAAATTTCAAAAAATGTCTTTCAATTGTATGGAACATGACTTGTAGATAATCTTTCTCATCAATATTTATTTTGTGTTTTGGTGAGTGACGAATATTTATTTATGCCTAAATAAGAATTTGCCTCTGCTTCTTTTGTTTCGAGTGCATAAGATCAAGCTATGTCATATATGGGTAATCGAGCAGACTTATAATCAAAGTTATTTATTTCGTATATTCATTGTTCTAATTTTCAGGTATTTAAATTTAGTGATGAAGCTCATCATCGATTTCTTTGTGCAAATTGTTGGAGAGATTCACAATCTCATTGTTTTGATGTGTCAGAAAGATTACACTCTCATTCTCATTTTCGTTCTTTTTTGATACATAATCGATCTCGATGTATTCAGAAAAGTCGTCTTGTACATCCATAGCTCCATACTTTATTTGTTTTTGTAGATGAATATAAATCAAACTCTGCTGAAGAATTAAATATATTAAATCATCTATTTCATTGTACTTGTGTTGAAAAAATATCATATGATGCTCATAAAGACTTTAGACTAAGATCAGTATTTATATCTGTTGAAGGGTTGGTTGAGTTTTGTATATCATCTGTTGTAAGGTTATTTATGGAAGATAAGTTTCTAAATGTTCATCTATATATGCTAGTATCTTCTACATTTTCTATATATTCTGCAGATTTACCAAAATAATAATTTTTATAGATATCGTCTGCTGTAGTTACACATTTTCTTCCTATTATAGGAATTCATTTTTTCTCATCTTTGTGTTCTTGATATTGTACAAGTAGAGGAGTTTTCATATAATATTTTTGATCTTCTACTTTTTTATCAATTGATTTCTCTAGTATGTTATTAAATTCTATAAGTGTAGGATATAGCTTTGCATTGTAACGTAATATAACATCATCTTTTTGCATTATTTTTTGATAATGAGAATCAAATGATGTACGTGTTGCCTGTGTTCAATCTGCTCATGTATATGATTCTATCCATCTTCAAGCAGATTGTACATTGTCTCTCATACGTGCTAATTGTTTTGTAGACATTAAAGAATCGTATTCTTTGAGAAAAGATTCTTTTAACATTTTTTGTAACATTTTTGTGGGTGCTTTGATTTCATTTAGATTGCTTATACTGTCTTGTATATTATATCAATTTAATGTTTGATTATTGTCATTTTTAAAATTTCACTGATATCAAGATAAAAGTCATGCTATCTGTTCGTTTTGTCATCATTGAACCATCTTCAATAGAAGATTTGTAAATCTATGATATCATATATCTTCTGAGTAAATGAAATTATTTATATATGATCATAGTGCTTCTTGATAAAAATAATTTTTATTTGCTATCATATCGTCGTACCATATTTTTGTATCTACAAAATCTGATGGATTTGTATAATAGTTTTTTAATTTTTGAAAAAACGATTTGTATTCATCAATATTGGTTTTGTAATTTATTATACTATGCCATATCTCAGGCTCTCATTTTGGATTTTCATTATATACAAAATATTTTTCTTGTTCACTTCGGATAAATTTTTGATTTTCAAAATCTGTATATGGATATATACTTGGATAAATAAATCATTGATTTTTGATTACTGGAAGTGGGACGTCTCATAATAAAATAAGTCAGACTAATTTTGATGTTTCGTTTTTTAATCAGTCAAAATACATGTTTTCAAGAATCTTTGTGATATCTTGTGCTTTAAAATTTTGTATATTAATAGGCAAAACTACAGCTTTGCTATTGGAAATTTCTTTTTGTATATAATCTTTGGTATATCGTTGAATATCGCTTGATAAATTATTGTAAATATTTTGATCTACAAGGATAGCAACTATGTTTGTACTTTTGAGAGAGTCTTCAGCTTTTGTTTTATTAAAATTTATGAAAAAAAAAGTATTTAACAAATATGATAAAATGTAAATTGTGATAAAGAAAGTTATTTGTTTCTTTTGGTTGAACATTGTCACTTGTTATATCAATTTTAAATTTTTTGTATTTATTTCTATGATGTGTTTATAATTATAGTCCTAAATTATATTAAAACCAAATAAAGCAAAAAAAAAGCTTTTAATTTGATTTGTAATCTATAATATGATGATATAATACTTGACAATATATAAAATTATAACAAATATCATCTTGTCTAAGAAATTTTATTTTTGTTTTTTAATATGATAGATATTGATAAACAAACAATTGATGTTATATTCAATCAATTTTGACTTGAGAAATATAGAAATAAAGATATTTCAGTTTCTGATTTTGGTTTAAAAGATTTAGAATTGCTGCTCTGAATAAGAATAAAATATTTAATCGATTTTGATCGAGACAAATTAATGACCACTCTCTATAGAATAGATATAAATGAAGATGCTATAAAAAAAATATTTAAATATTCAAAAACTGAATTAATTCCAAATAAAATTGCAAAATTGATTATATCTAGAGTAGCAGAGAAGATGGAAAATTATAGAATATAGATATATTAAAATATTCCAATTAAGTCCCATTATTTATAGATAATTCTTACTGTGATTTTGTCATTTAGTAAATTTGTTTCAAAAATCTCTTGCAATTGATTTTGAAAAGTATAAATATTACCTGTTATGCCAAAGAAAGTAGGTTATTACAAATGTAATATAATTAGTTCCTACCCAGGTTATTAGAATTTGTTTCTGCTTTTGGTATAGCCTTCAATATTTGAAAGGTATTTTTTTTATAAGAATAGTAATAAAGCAATGGCTATTACAAGACAAAAAAAAGAAGAACTAATAAAGGATTATATTACGGATTTAAAAAATTCTGATAATTTAGTCATAGTTCAACAATCATGAATCATAGTTACCGATTCTACTAAAATTAGAAAATCAGTAATGGATTTTTGATGAAAATTTAATGTTATTAGAAAAAGACTTTTCTTGATAGCTCTAAAAGATGCTTGATATGAAGGAGTAAAAATAGAGGATTTAGATTGATCGGTAGTTGCATTATATGCAAAGTGAGATCAATATGGTCCATTAAAAGTTGTAAATAAGTTCTTGAAAGAATATAAAAAGGAAGCTAAAAAAGCATCTTTCTCTTTTTTGTGATGACGATTTGATAAAAAATGGTATGGTGGAGATTATGTAAGTGATTTAGCTAATATGCCTTCAAAAGAAGAACTTATATCAAAATTGGCATATATATTTAATTATCCATTACAATGATTTGCTGGTGTATTGGATCAGATTAGTAAAAAAATATGAACTTGAGAAGAAGTTAAAGAAGAAGTAAAAGTAGAAACTGTAGAAGAAGCAAAAGTAGACACTACGGAAGAAGTAAAAGTAGAAGCTACAGAAGAAGTAAAGTTAGAAGTTACAGAAGAGTCAAAAGAATCTTCTTAATCTATGTTGTTATATTTTTGAAATATATTTATTTTATAATCTATATAGAGAATGGAATTGTCCAAGAATGCACAAAAAATTATGGATCTCGTTAAAGAAATGGGTGCCATAGAACTAAATCAACTTGTAAAAGCTTTAGAAGAAGAGTTTTGAGTAACTGCTGCTGCTATGGTTGTTGCATGAGGTGCCGCTGGTGCTGATGCTGGTTGAGCTTGAGCTTGATCTGATACTGTTAATGTTGAATTGACAGAAATTGGTCAACAAAAAATTGCTGTTATCAAAGTCGTAAAAGAATTGATGAATATCGACTTGAAGGCTGCAAAAGAATTGGTGGAAAAAGCTCCAGTTATTGTAAAAGAAAAAGTAAAGTTTGAAGAAGCGGAAGCTTTGAAAGCTAAATTACAAGAGGCTTGAGCTACAGTAAATTTCAAATAATTCTTTTTGGAATTTTGAAATTTGTGGTATTAAATGGCCTTTATTTATTTCGTAGAAAGTGAAAATATGACTGTTTCTATTCAACAAGTTGTTGATGCACAAGTTCATATTGGTACTTTGAAAAATGAAGCACATCCTAAAACTAAAATGTATTGGGCTGAAATTATAAATGGCTTGGTGGTTATAAACCCTGAGTCTATAATTGCTCAGCTTGAAAATGCAAAGTCTAAAATTCAGAAAGCAAAATCTGAATGAAAAGATGTATTGGTGGTGTGTGAAAAAAAGATGTACTATGAAGAACTTGCAAAGTTAGCAGAGTCTAGTTGAGTTTTTTATCTTAACTATAAGATACCTGCTTGATTTTTGACTAATTTTGAAACTCTTAAAAAGAGGATTGACTCTATGAACGATATGATAAAATTTGTAGATAGTGAAGATTTTTTCACTTTGACAAAAAAAGAGCAATTGACTTACAAGAGAAAATTTGATAGGATCAATAAAATATATAGGTGAGTGACTAAACTTGCTAAAAAGCCACACTTAGTAATAGTTATTGACGGTACTATGTTGGACGGATTTGTAGATGAATTGTCTAAAAATAAAAACATTGACAGTATTATTATATCATCAACAAATTTTGCAAGATATTATCCTCAAGATAAACTTATTATATCAAATATCTGAAGCTATAGAAGTTTGGATTTTGTTTTGAAATATATATTATCTTAACAATAATACATGCAGGAAACCCCAAAAACAATCGATCAGAAATGATCTACAAACAACTTGTATGTCCCAAGTAGCTTGGAAAAAAAAAGAGCTATTTTGATGTATCTGTTTTTTGGAATAATAGTATTTGTGGGTAAAAAAGAGATGAGTATATTTGAATATTTTCATCTTAGACAAGCTTTGTGATGGTCAGTTTTGTTTGTATTGTTTCTTATTCTTGGTCTTGTATTGTTTTTCTTGCCAATTATAAAGTATTTATGACTATTGATGATATTAATTATTGTAATTGTTTGGATATTGTTTGTTTTAGATGCTTGGAAATGAAAATATAATGTTTTAGGATGAGAAAAATCTCCTTTAGCATTGTTCAAGTGAGTTTGAGAATGGATAATAAATTTGTTTGAAATTCAGATTAAAATATATCCAGCTGAAAATGATAATATAAAAGATATTTCTTCTTTGGAAGATTTGATTAAATAGAAATTTTATTATTTCAAATATAGTATTATGAGTGTAGTTGATATGCAATTACTTAAAAGACTTAGAGAGGCTACATTTGCACCTTTAAAAGATTGTAGAGATGCTCTTATAGATTCTGCTTGAGATTTTGATAAGGCTCAAGATATTTTGAAAGAAAAATGAATGTCAAAAGCATCTAAAAAATCAGATAGATTAACTAATGAATGATTGATAAAAGTTATTAAAAAAGATTGAAGAGTTTATGCTCTTAAACTTTTGTGTGAAACTGATTTTGTTGTAAAAAACGATCTTTTCCGTGCTTTGTTTGATGAAATTATGGATAAAATTTGAACTATAACAAATGATATTAATAATATATCTGAAGTAGATAAATGATTATTAGATGAAATGAATTTGATGGTAACTGAATTTATATGAAAACTAGGTGAAAATACAAAAATTGAGGATATTATTGTTTCAAGCCAAAATGCTTATGTATATAATCATCCAGGCAATAAGGTTGCGTCTATTATTTATTATACTGGTGAAGAAGAAGCTGCAAAAGAATTAGCATTGCAAGTTGCAGCAATGAATCCAGAATATTTATCTTTTGATTCTGTTCCACAAGCTTACAAGGATGAATTATTGGAAAAATTTAAAGCAGAAATGGTAGATTCTAATAAGCCAGCAAATATAGTAGATCAGATAATCGTTGGTAAATTACAAAAACATCTATCTGATTTAGTTCTTTTGGAACAAGAATATATAAGAGATAATGCTAAAAAAATAAAAGATATTATGCCTAGCTGATTTGAAGTGACTGGGTATACAAGGTTATCTATATAGTTTTATTTTGTAGACAAAATTTTGTCATGGAAAATTATGAATTAGTTTTACTTTTAGATTCTAAAACAAAAGAATCTGACCGTAAAGATTTTATAAATGATTTGGAAAAGAATCTTAAAGATAATATTATTATTAAAGATGAAATCTGACTTATGGATTTATCTTATTCTTTAAAATGAGTTAAGATAAATGATAAGGCTGATTTCTATTCTTATTATTTGCAATTGGATGCTAGTAGTATAAAGAATATAAAACAACTTTTCCTTTATAATAATATTATACTTAAGTATGATATATTTAGAAGAACGAAAAAGCAATCTACTTTTGAATTTAAAATCTTACAAAAAGAACTTACAAATATAATAGATTCTTGGGAAGAAAAAAAATTAGGACAAAAAATATCTTTCTTTGCAGATCTTAAAAATGCTAAATATGTTAATTGGAAATCTATTCCTATGTTGAAAAAATATGTTACTAGATTTGGAGATATGAAGCCTAGAAAATATACTCATAACTGAGTTAGTATTCAAAAAAAACTTAGAAAAGAGATCATAAGAGCAAGAAATTTTGGGTTAATTGAGTTTATAAAGTAGTGATTATTTTTTAAGATATATATTTTATTTCTCAATATAGTTTGTAATGGCTAGTAAATTAAAAAGAATTAGAAAATATAATTGGAAAAAAAGAATTGGGACACATGGATTTAGACAAAGGATGCAGACTCGAACTTGAAGAAGAGTATTGGCTAGAAGAAGAAGAAAGTGAAGAAAAGTATTGGTGGTTCAGAGAAAAAAATAATATAGGATCAGTATTAGATTTTATGTTTTTTTTGTTTATTTTCTAAACTTATTTTTGTACCCATGATAGATAAAAAAAAACCCAATCCAAAAAAAGAAGGTAAATTGTCAAAGCCTTCTACTTTGCCCGTTAAATCAAAAACGGACAAAAAAATTGTTAGTCCTTCAAAAATTGCACCAAATTTAAAGGATATGTTTAAAGATTATTACCAAAAAGATTGAGTAATATATCTTACAAAACCTAGAAATTTTGGTTGATTTCCAGATCTTTTGGACTTACAAAAAAAATGATACCGAAGTTTTGTAAATAAATATATACATAAACTATTTGCTGATATAAACCCTATATCAGATATAGCTTGAGAAAAACTATATATACATATATGAGATATAAAAATCGAAGACTGTATGGAAACTGTTGAGAATTGTAAAAAAAAGGAACTTACATATGGAGGTATAATAACATGAAAAGTTAAGCTTGTAGAGAAAGTAGAATCAACTGACTGAAAAAAAGTTGCAGAAAAAGTATTGTTTAGTAAACGTGTTAATATAGGTATAATGCCACTTATGACACCATCTGCATCTTATGTTATAAATGGAGTAGAAAGAGTAATTATATCTCAGATTATAAGATCTTATTGAATATTTTATGCTAAAAAAGATTTTAGATACTCTTTTAAAGTTATACCAGAAAATTGACCTTGGCTTGAAGTACAAGTTGAAAAATCTTGAGTGATTGTAGCTAGGATAAATAAATCAAGAAAATTTCCTATAAGTACATTGCTTAGAGTATTCGGTATGGAAAATGATGAAGGTATAAGAGAATTATTTAAAGATTGTTTTGATGAAGAAGATACAAACTATGTAGAAATTACATTGAAAAAAGATACTACAAAAGATGCATTATCTGCAGCTGAATATATTTATAATAAGCTTAGACCTTGAGAACTTATCGATCCTGAAAGTGCTTTGAATTATGTAAAAGCTCAATTTATGGATCATAATAGAATATTTGTTGGTAGGATAGCAAGAAGAAAATTAAATGCTAAACTTGGTTTGAGTAAATCTATAGATGATTCTAATTCAGATTTATATGATGGTGAAGATTTGGTAGCTTCCATAAAATATCTTCTAAATTTATCAAACTTTAAAAAATGATATTATATAGATGACTCTGATCATCTTTCAAATAAACGTATAAGAACTATGTGAGAAATATTATATGCACATTTACAACCAGTTATGAGAAAATTTGTAAAGAGTGTAAAATGAAAACTAAGTGTATTGAATCTTGATAATGCTATAAAAATAACTGATCTTGTGAATTTTAAAATAATAGATAATGCAGCAAAAAGTTTCTTCGCAACTTCTCAGCTTTCTCAATTTCTTGATCAAATCAATCCGCTATCTGAAGTAGAACATAAAAGAAGAATTACAGCTCTAGGACCATGAGGATTGAAGAGAGAAACTGCTAAATTTGAAGTGCGTGATGTTCATCCTTCGCATTATTGAAGAATATGTCCTATTGAAACTCCAGAATGACAAAATATTGGACTTGTAATTTATCAATCGCTATATTCTCGTGTAAATGAAGAATGATTTTTGGAAACTCCAGCTCTAAAAATATTGCGTGAGGTAGAACCCAAAAAGAAAAAATTATTAAATAGAGTAATTCATCGTGATATTTTTGAATTGGATGCTAAGTGAAACCCAACTAAGAAAATAATAGCAAAAGAATGAGAATATATAGATGAAGATGCTGCTGATAAAATAGAAAAATTTTATTGAAAATATAATAAATTTGTACAGGTAAAATCTTTTTTTGACTGAAGTATAGATTATATATCTCCAGAACAGGATGAAAAATATTATGTAGCTGATGCAACAACACCTATAGATGAATATAATAATATAATATGACAACGTATAGCTGCTAGGCATTTTAATGAAATGGAAACTTTTCATGTAAATGATATCACCCATATGGATGTTAACCCTTCACAAATATTTAGTCCAAATACATCACTTATACCATTTGTTGATCATAATGATGCTGTTCGTGCTTCTATAGCAACTAACCAACAACGTCAAGCATTACCATTATTAAAAAATGAAACTCCATTGGTTGGTACTTGATTGGAAAGAGATATAGTACAGATGACACATGCTGTTATAAAGGCAGATGAAGAATGAGAAGTGATTTATGTAGATTGAAAAAGAGTAAAAGTAAAATATAAATCTGGAACAAAAGAGTATGTTTTGACTACTTTTTCAAGATCCAATCATAAAACTTGTATTACTCAAATTCCTTGTGTAAAATTAAAACAGAAAGTTAATAAATGAGATATATTAGCAGAGTGACCTTGTTCTCTATGATGAGAAATGGCTTTGTGAAAAAATCTAAGAATAGCATTTATGCCCTGGAAATGATACAATTATGAAGATGCGATAGTTATATCACAAAGATTAGTAAAAGATGATGAATTGACTTCTATACAGATAGAAGAATATGAAATAGAAGTTGCTGATACAAAGCTAGGACCTGAAGAAACTACAAATGATATACCTTGAGTTTCTATGTCAAAACTTAAAAATCTTGAAGAAGATTGAGTAGTTAGAATATGATCTATAGTAAAATGATGAGATATTTTGATATGAAAGATTACTCCAAAAAGTGAATGAGAACTTACTCCTGAGGAGAAGCTTATTCAAGCAATATTTGGAGATAGATCTAAAAATGTTAAAGATACATCACTTTATATGCCAAGTTGAAGTGAAGGAAAAGTTATTGATGTTGTTATATTAGATGCAAAAAAATGAGATAATTTGATGGCATGAGTAAGAAAAAAAATAAAGGTTTATGTGGCAACTACAAGAAAAATAGAAGTGTGAGATAAATTAGCATGAAAACACTGAAATAAAGGTATTATAGCTATAGTTGTTCCCGAAGAAGATATGCCATATTCAGAAGATGGAAAACCAGTCGATGTTGTTTTGAATCCTCTTTGAGTTATTTCTCGTATGAATCTTTGACAACTTTATGAAACACAATTATGATCAATCGCTAAAATATTATGAGTAAGATTTGCAGTACCTACATTTGGATCTTTTGGTTTAAATGAATTTGGCGAATTGGTAGATAAATGTTGATTAGCTGATCAGGTTAAAATAAATCTCTATAATTGAGAAAATTGAGAAGCTTATGATTGAAAAGTAACAGTATGATATATGCATGTTCTAAAACTTGTTCATATGGTGGAAGATAAAATACATGCTAGATCAGTATGACCTTATTCTCTTATTACACAACAACCACTTTGATGAAAATCAAGACAGTGATGACAAAGGTTTTGAGAAATGGAGGTATGGTCTTTGGAAGCTTATTCTGCTGTATATACATTGCAGGAAATGTTGACTGTAAAATCTGATGATGTTGTTTGAAGAAATAAATTATATGAAGCTATTATAAAATGACAGAAGCCTAAAATTTGATGATTGCCAGAGTCGTTTAATCTTGTTTCTTACTTGTTTAAATGATTATGACAAAATGTTACTCCGTTGACAATAGAAGAAACTGAGGCTGTACATCAAGAAAGGACAAAGAAAATAAAAGATTTATGACTTTCATGAATACTTAGTTGACCACTTGCTACTGAATGAGGACGATATGAATCCGAAGATGCCACTCATGAAAAAGAAGAACTAATAGAAAATGTAATACAAGAGATGGAAGACTTTTGAGAAATAGAAGAAAATTAATATCAATATTAAACAAATACTATTTATAATTTAAATTTTGTTATTCATGTATAAAACAAAATTTGATTCACTTATGGTTACTCTTGCCTCTGTTGATGATATTTCTAGCCGATCGCATTGAGTAGTGGACAATCCAGATACTGTGAATTATAGAACTTGAAGACCAAAACAAAATTGACTTTTTTGTGAGTCTATTTTTGGTCCTGTAAAAAATTACGAATGTAGTTGTGGAAAATATAAATGAATAAGATACAAGTGAATTGTATGTGAGAGATGTTGAGTGGAAGTTACAAACTCTAGAGTAAGAAGATCTAGAATGTGACATATCGAATTAGCTTCTCCAGTTATACATGTTTGGTATAAATCTAGTCCTTCATGATGAATAAATCAAATATTGTGATTATCTTCAAACGAAATTGATAAGGTTTTGACTTTTGTAAAATATGTTCTTACAAAAACTGTTGATGAAAAAACAAAGGAAAAATTGAAACAAAAAATCAAAGTTGATTATGACAAAAGAATAGATGAATTGGATAAACTTTACAAGGAAGAAAAAGCAAAATCAAAAGAAGATTGAAAAGATGAAAAAAGATTGAAAGAAGTAGAAAGACTTTTTGAAGAAAATAAAGATAGTTTAGAAAAAGAATTTAATAGGTTGAAATCAATAGTTTCAGACTTAGATTTTGCTTCTACTATTTTGGAAAGTGACTATAGAAATATATTTGCTCAGTTTAATGATTTAATTGCTTTTTCTTCTTGATCAGAAGCTATACTTAAAATGCTTCAAAGCATAGATGTAGAGAAAGAAATTAAAAGAAGAGTACAAGAATTTCATAATATAAAATCTGAAGATCAAAAGAAAAAAGCTATGGCTTTGATTAAACTTTTGATAAATCTTCATATATCAAATGTAAAACCTGAAAATATGGTAATCAAAAAATTACCAGTTATACCACCTGATCTTAGGCCAGTTGTACAGCTTGAATGATGAAAATTTGCATCTTCTGATGTTAATCTTTTCTATAGACGTGTACTGATGAGAAATATTAGACTTAAGAAAATGATTCAAGTAGGTATGCCAGATGTAGTTAAAAAGAACGAAATAAGATTGCTTCAAGAAGCAGTAAATAATCTTTTGGTTTGAGAAAAAAATTCTACATCTAAAGCAGGAGCTTGAATAAAGGTATTTAAGTCATTGTCTGATATGCTTTCTTGAAAAGAATGAATATTTAGAAAAAATCTTTTGTGAAAGAGAGTAGATTATTCTTGAAGATCTATTATTACTGTAGGTCCAAATTTAAAGTTGGATGAATGTGGATTGCCTATAGCTATTGCTGTAAAAATGTTCACACCATTTATTATAGGTAAGCTTATAGAAAAGAAAATAGTTTATACACCAAAACAAGCAGAAAAATTAATTAAGGAAGAATCTCCTATTGCATTGAAATTTCTTGAAGAAGTTATTAGAGATAAATATGTTCTTTTGAATCGTGCTCCTACATTGCACAGACTTTCAATAGAAGCATTTAAAATAAAATTAATGCCTTGAAAAACAATCAGAATACATCCTCTTGTATGTCCAGCATTTAATGCCGATTTTGATGGTGATCAAATGGCCGTTCATTTACCTATTTCTGATGAAGCTCAAAGAGAAGCAAGAGAACTTATAGCTGCAGATAAAAATATTCTTAAACCTGGTTCTTGAGATCCTACCATTACTCATTCACAAGATATGGTACTTGGTGCTTATTATCTTACTGATGAATTTGATTTGAGATATCCTGAATATAATAGTGCTCAGTTGTGGGAACAAAAAAATCCTGTAGTTTGAATGTTTGGATCTATGGAAGATGTTTTGATTTCTTATACAAATGGTGACTTGGTAGTAAAAGACAAGATAGTCCTTTTGTATAAATGAGAACCTATAAAAACTACAGTATGAAGAGTTATATTTAACAATATCTTACCTGAAAAATTAAGATTTATCAATAGAAAATTAATTAGTAAAGATTTGGTTAAAATATTGAGTGTGGTATTTGATGAATATGATATGCCTACAACAGTAAGAGTAGCTGATGATATAAAAGATCTTTGATTTGCTTATTCTACAATAGCTGCAACATCTATAAATATTTTTGACATGAAGGTGCCAAAAGAAAAAGAAGATATGTTGAAATTGTGAGATGAACAATCAAATAATATATATAAATATTATTTTAAATGATTCCTTTCTGACGAAGAGAAACATAGGTTGATAGTTAGATTGTGGACTGATGTAAAATCAAAAATAGAATGATTTCTTAAAAATATTATATGACCTGGAAATGATCTTTATACTATGATTGATTCTAAGGCTAGATGATCTCAAACTCATCTTACTCAGATTTCTGGTATGAAATGACTTGTGGTTAATCCTAAATGAGAAGTTATAGAACTACCTATAAAGTGAAGTTTTGTAGAATGATTGAAACCTATTGAATACTTTATATCTGCCCATTCTGGAAGAAAGTGAAAGGCAGATACTGCTCTTAGAACTGCAGAATCTTGATATTTAACTAGAAAACTTTGTGATTCTTCTCAAGAAGTAATAGTAAGAGAAGAAAATTGTGAAACTGATAAATATGTAATATTTTCAAAAGAAGAAATAGAACTTAGATGAGAAAAATTCTTTAATGTAGTTTATGGTAGAACATTAGCAGAAGATCTTCTAGATAAACATTGAAATGTAGTATTAAAAAGATTAGAGACATTAGACAAAAAAGCTATGATTTTGATTGAAGAAGAATGAATAGATTCTTTGAAACTTAGAAGTCCTTTGACTTGTGATTGTATAAGTTGAGTATGTCAAAAATGTTATGGTATGGATTTGGCTACTAGAAAAATTGTAGATATATGAACTCCAGTGTGAATTATAGCTGCTCAATCTATATGAGAACCATCTACTCAGTTGACTTTGGATACTTTCCATGAATGATGAGTTGCTGGTAAATGATGAGATATTACTCATGGTATAGACAGAGTAAAACAATTATTTGAAGTTAGAGCACCTAGAAATCCTGCTGTAGTAGCTCCTTTCGATGGTAATATATATTTTTCTGAAGTTTCTGAACAAAACAGAACAGCTGTGATAAAAATAGTTTCTGAATATATAAAGAAAAATTATTTAATAAAAGACTGATATACTACAAAATTAAAAAAATGACAAATGTTGGAGAAATGAGCTACTTATGCTGAAAAATGAAAGAGTAAATTGAAAATAAAAGAAGAATGAAAAGTTTTGGAAATTCATGGTGATTCTATAATTATATGAGTACAAGATATATTTAGTAGACAATTGACTGGTTTGACTCCTAAAAAGACAAAGGATTGAGAAAAGGTTTATAAGGGAGAAGTATTGACAAATTGAGCATTGGATATTATGGAATACAAAAATATTGTTTGAGATCTACAAGCTCAAAGATATATAATAACTGAAACTAAAAAAGTTTATATGTGACAATGACAAGACTTGAATGACAAACATATAGAAGTTGTAGTGAAACAGCTTTTCTCGAAGGTATTTATACAGGATTCTTGAGAAACTAGTTTTATACCATGAACTCGTGTAAAATATGAACATTTTGTAAAGGTTAATAATGAACTTGTAGCACAATGAAAAAGACCAGCAAAATGAATTAGATTAGCTTTGTGATTAACAAATATAGCAAAAGAAACTGACTCATGGTTGTCAGCGGCATCATTTCAAGAAACTATAAGAGTAATGGTATGAGCTTCACTTAGGTGAGCAATAGATGATTTGTCTGATCTAAAAGCAAATGTAATTATATGAAGATTGTTACCAGTATGAGAAATTTATAGAAATAAAAACTGATATTAATTTAGATTTATTTTGTGAAATTTAGAATCCTCAATTAAAAGTAATATTAATCTTGAAAAAAACATCAGGATTGGTATATATAGCTTTCGTTATATTTAATTATTGACATAAAAAAATGGCTCATAAAAAAGCAGCATGATCTACCAAAAACTTAAAAGACTCAAAGCCAAAGTATAGGGGAGTCAAGGTGTTTTGATGACAAAAAGTAATCCCATGAAACATCATTATTAGACAAACTGGTAATAAATTTGAATGTGGGAAAAATGTTTATATGTGAAGAGATTTTACTATTCTTTCTCAAATAGCTTGAGTTGTTACTTTTAAGAAGAAGAAAATTAAAAGATTTGATGGTAGAATATACCTAAAAACTGTTGTAGAAGTTTTTCCTGTAACAGAAGTACAAGTAGAAAAACCAGCTAAACCAGCAAAGGTTGTGAAGGAGGTAAAAATAGAAAAACCAAAAGTTAAAACTGTTAAATTAATTGAAGAAGTTTCTCCAGAAGCAAAGGCACCAGTAAAAAAAGCTCCTGTAGAAAAGAAAGAAACAGTAAAAAAAACTCCAGTAAAAAAAGCTCCAGCTGAAAAAAAAGAAACAGTAAAAAAAGCTCCTGCTAAAAAAACAGTAAAAAAGTAAATATAATATTTTTTTAATTTTAATGAATCAAAATGACTATAGGTCCAAAGAAGAAGATATCTAAAGCTAAATGAGCAAGTAGACATTCCACACGACTTGGTTTAAATCTAAAAAGAATAAAAGATACTTACCAAACTTCTAAATGTAAAAACTGTGGAGCTGTAAAACTAGCTTATAGAGTATGTCCTACATGTGGTTATTATAAATGAAAACAAGTAATTACTATAAAAAGCAAATCAAAAGCTAAAGTAGTTGATGCTTAATAATTTATAATTAAAAAAAAGTAGGTCATGAATGTTCATCACAGAATAAATGCAAGAAAGATAGTATTGTCCTATTTTTATGAGAACTGTTTTTTCTATAAATTATTAGAACAAGATGCCGCCATAAAAGAAGCATTGTTTATAGATAGTACATTTGCATCTCAAACCGAAAAGTTTTCTCAAGAAAGAGAACTTTTTTTGAATTTGATAAAAGATCAATATTTGGCTTGAGAACATGAAGAAGGACTGATGTATGTGTTGAATTATTTTTTTAATGAATGGAAAGCAGAGGATGTCGATATAGACTATGTTCTTAAGGTATGAGCTAATTTAGAAAAATATAGGGATGAAATAATAAATAAAATTAACTGATATGCTCAGAGTTTTGATTATGGCCAAATGGATGTTATAGATCAGGCTTTGTTTATACTTTGATATGTAGAGTGGAAAGAATTAGAAACCCCCAAAGAAGTACTTTTAAATGAGCTTGTAGAACTTGCAAAAAGATATTGTGATGAATGATCACCCAAATTGATCAATGGAATAATGCACAATATAATTGCAGAAACTAGTGAAACTATTGAGAGTAAAAAATAATGTGTAAAATATAAAATTATAAACTGGCAAAAATGTCAGTTTTTTTTAATTATTTTTCCTTTGATAAATGTTTTCTAAATTTTATAACTAGGGCAATTTACTAATAACTTATCTATGCAAAACTATTTTGAACTTGTACAACAACTTATAGATACTCCAAAGGATAAACTTAATCTTGAACTTTTTGTGGATTATAAAAGGGCATTTGCTAGGAAATATAAAATGAAGGATTTGCCCAGTAATATAGCTATTCTAAAATCATATCGTGAAATGATAGAAAAAAAAATTATTAGAAAAAATGCCGAACTAGAACAATTTTTGAAAAAAAGAAAAATCAGATCAGCATCTGGTATAGTTGCTATTCAGGTTTTGACCAAACCTTTTCGATGTCCTGGTGAATGTATATTCTGTCCCAATGACCCAACTATGCCTAAGAGTTATATTAAATCTGAACCAGGAGCAATGAGAGCTTTGTTAAATAAGTTTGATCCTTTGAAACAGGTTTATAATAGATTAACTTCTTTGACTCTATCTGGTCATCCAACCGATAAAATCGAAATGATAGTGCTTGGTGGAACTCGAGATGTTTACACAAAAAAATATAAAATAGATTTCATAAAATGACTTTATGATGCTGTCAATAACTTTGGTAAACTAAAAATTAAAAGTTTAGAATCTTGAATGGATGATAAGAGTGAACAGAGATTTAAGTATACACTTGTATGACTAGATAAACTTAAATATCCTAAAACATTGGAAGAATCAATTAAAAAAAACGAAAAATCTGATCATAGAATTATAGGCTTAACTCTAGAAACTAGACCAGAATATGTGACTGATGAAAATTGTAAATTGTGGCGTGAAATGTGAGTTACTAGAATTGAAATATGACTTCAATCAATGTATGATGAAGTATTAATTAAGAACAAGAGGGGACATACAGTGGAGCAATTTCGTCAGGCGATGCATAAACTTAGGCAGTATGCATTTAAATTTTCTGTACATATTATGCCATGACTTTATGGCTCAACTTATGCCAAAGATTTGTGAACTTTTCAGAAAATATATTCAGATCTTTATGTAAAACCCGATGAAATAAAATTTTATCCTACATCTGTAATACCCAATACAGAATTATATAATCTGTATAAACAATGAAAGTATAAACCCATCTCTACTGATTATATAAAAAAATTAATTAGTCAGACTTTTTTGGAAGTTATTCCTCCTTATACTAGGATCAAAAGATTAATTCGTGATATTCCCGCACAAGAGATAGAAGCTTGAAGTAATATTACTAATCTTGCTCAATTGATGCATACATATTTGAAATCGGAAATGATACAAGATAAAGTTAAAATGAAAAAATTTTATGAAAGATTATATCCTAGTTTTAACATAGTTAAAGAATTAAAAAATTCTGAACCTTGCCTACCGGCAGGCAGGTTAAAAGATTTTATAGAGTGAAAATATGAAACATTGATTATCTGAGTTAAACCAGATTTGCAAACATTTAGAAATTTTGTTAGTTTAGATACGAGGAGTAGAGAAATAAGAAATAAGACAGCAGATGAAAGATATAATAAAAAAGAAATTGTGAATTTAGTTATTAGAAAATATGAAAGTAGTGTAGGAATAGAATTATTTATTTCATTTGAAGACAATCTATGATATTTATATGGATTTGCTAGGTTAGTACTTCCATGAAATGAAAATACCGTAGATTGGAAATGATTATGAGACAATACTTCAATGATTAGAGAATTACATGTATATGGGAATGTTGCAATGTTAAAATGAAACAATGAATCAATGAAACAGTGAAACGATAAATTTCAACATAAATGATTTGGAAAACAATTGATGGAAGTTGCAGAAAATATTTCAAAAATATTTTGATACAAAAGATTGTCTGTCATTTCAGGAGTTTGAGTGAGAGAATATTATAAAAAAATGTGATATAAACTTGATGGTACTTATATGGTTAAAAAATTAATTAAATAAAAAAGAGGCTGTTGTCGCCTCTTTTTCTATTATTAAGATCTTACTTCTATATTTTATTGTTTTGATTTATAAATGATTTGATAGATTCTAGTGTTGTAAAATACCTTACTTTGATAAGTTTATATGACATATATCATTTGTCTGTTTTATATATCTTGTAAACTTTACCATTTGGAGCTATATAATTTACTGCTGTAAATGAAGTATCCAATGTATGATCTCGTATTGCTGTTGCTGGATTGCGTATGTTTAAATAAGCACGTAATCAAGCTAATGTATCAAAATATTTTGTACTAGATAAATCTGGAGATGTATATCAGTTATTGCTACTTTCTATTGTATAAACTTTACCATTTGGAGCTATATGTTTACTAGAATCTGTATTTGTAGTATCTATATAACTTGATCAGTAAGTATTGATCCTACAATCTCAAGGATTTTTGGAATCTATATATCTTGTTAAAGATTCGCGAGTAGAAAAATATTGTACTTTCTTGAAGTCTGGTGAATAATAAGCTTTTTCATTTGTTTCAAATTTAACTTGGTATTCTTTACAGTTTGGAGCTATGTGATTACTTTCATCTATTGCTGATGTTAATAGACGAGCTTCTATAAGACTCAACAAATATTCAAATGTAGAATAAGAATCATCGCTTGTATTTAAACCATTTAATCTATCTGTGAGCATACTTCTTAGTGTATATAGAAATTCTTGTTCTTTAGCTGGATTGTCTGAATATAAATCTATAAGTAAATTAAATATACTCATTATTCTAATCTTTTGTAAATTACTTAGATCATTAGTATTGTCGTCTCATTCAAGCATAGTTGTAATATAGAATGTTGCAGAAACTGATCATACTGTGATTTTTGAACTTATAGTTGTGTCATACTTTTTACTTGAATATAATTCAATATTTAATTCATCTCAGTTTTTTACATATCAACCAGTTCATATAGGATCTCAATTTATATAAAGCATACCCTTTGTAACTGTTGCAAATGCTATATCATTGAAGTTTGCTACTGTAAATGGGTCAGACATATAAGCCTTATCTATTTGAGTATTTCTCAATCGTGGGATTGTTCATACTATCATAGGAGTTCATCATCACAATATATTGTTTGATACTATATTGAAGTAAGATAATTTGTTTGTTCTAAACTCACACATTTTGTTTGAATCTAATATACATATTTCATCTATATATACTTTTTCTCGTCATGTTAAACAATCTGCACTTCTAAATACACGGTATGTGTTTCATATTGTTCAACTGTTTACTTTAACTTTGATTGTAAAATATCATCATACTGTATTAGATGTTACTGTTGATCCGCTTGCTCATGCTTGGAATTCTAATATTACTGATGGATTGGTCAATCATGATGATATACTCATTAATGTATTTACGGCTATAGAACACGATCAGCCACTTAATATTGTTGGTGGGATAATTATTCAATTTCGATTTCCATATGATATTCAAACAGAATTTATTCATGATATTTGTATATATCAACCTGTATTGCTTCAACTACTATATATTGTTATATTTCAAGGTATACTAAATGTTGATCAAGATGTTAATGTTCATGTAATTGATGTATTTCAAGTAGATATCAATGTACATGTTCAACTTAAATTAATCCATCAGCTTCGACATATCAATCATGTATATATAGGTGTTACAACTCATGTTTGTATACAGTTAAATGCTCAAGAATATATATTTATTCATGTTAATGAATATGTAAATGTTCAAGTAGATGTATATATATTTGTTAATGGGAAACTAAATGATCAAGTGCTTGTTCAAGTTCCAAAGTTTAATGTATAATTTGCTCGTGAATCTTTTATTCATCCAAAAGTAACTGTTAGAGGTATAGCTCCAGTATTTGGTGTAACTGTCAATCAAGTACAAGAAGGAATTCTCCATGTACAATTTGTATTACAAGAAGATCAATGAGTTGAATTATTATAATCACATTGTTCATTTGTTCATGAACTGTTTGGTGTCTGTATTATTCAATCTCCACAATATGTCCCTGTTAGTGCTCGTATAGTTACAGAACTTGTACAACTATTTGTAATAGCTCCAGAAAGGATATTTTTTATTCTAAGGGTAGATGTGTATGTTCAAGAGTTAGAGTAACTGTGTCAAGTAACTTGAGTAACTCAAGTAGTGTTGCTAGCTCGAGTTCAAGTAGATCAATCACCAAAAGCTAACCAATCAAATACAACTCGACCAGAGAAAGTATTTCAAGTAAATGTAAGTTGTTGACCTGTGTATTTAGGTGAATTATTTATAAGTGAACAAGAAGGAACTTCTAGTAAACAAGAACTACTACATCAATCTCAATTTAAAAGATTGTGATCGTCGCATTGTTCATATATGCTTCAACTGTTTGGTGATTGTATGATTCAATCTCCACAATATGTTCATATAACTAGAGTACATTGACTTATCAATCATGACCGTTGATATCAAGATATACAATTGAAATTACATCAATTGACTGCTGGAGATCAAGTATATACTCATCATGTTGTAGGATTCCAAATTGATCAATTTCGAGTCTGTGTGATACTATAAGAAAGTGCTCAGCTATAATATGCTCAGCTTGTAACTACTCATGTACATATTCCTGTTTGAGTAAGTGCAGGCACTCAAGTTCACCAAAAATCTGCTACTCATCATCGCTGATCTCGAAAATATCATGTAGTATTGTTGAAAAATTTAAATGTTCATGAAAATCATCCTGTATATGAATTGTTTGTAAAATCATAGTTTACTCAAGCTATCATCTTGAAAATAGTTCAATTGTATCGGTCGTGAGTGATTTGTCAGTACACTTCATCTGGACTTGATCCACTACAAAGAGTATACCATCAACCACTCATTGTAAGATTATTATATCATGTAATAGATGCAATTTGTAAAGTTTGTAATGTTTGTTGGTCAAGTGGTCGTAGTCTAAATCATCTTTGATCGTTATAATATAATCATTTTATCTGTTTTGAACAAGTCTTTGTCTGTGCTCACAATGTGATACTATCTCAAGAATATCAAGGACTTAAAAGGAAAAATATTCAAGCAAAATCATTTCCTCAATAAGCAAAATGGGCACTATTTGTATATCCTGTTATTCATGGAAATAAATTTAAAATATTGTCATCAAACTCTATACTATTTGCATGAGTCTTTGAAGAGAATATATAAATAGCAAGTGAGACTATTATAAAAAGTCAGATTTTAATTAATCTTTTCACATCACTTACTTTGTATAAAAATTTGGTTGTCATTTTTATAGACTGATGGTATTTAAAATACTTTCCAGATTATTATAGTCTGTATTGGCTAATATCAAAAATAAATGGCTTTTATTGTTTATAAAAGATGGACAGAAAGATGTAATTAAATATTGTGTATTGACATTTATTGCTTTATATATCAACATATATTCTGTGATTATTGTTTTGTTCAATTATGTTCTTGTTTTAGTTGAAAAAACTTATTATTTTATTAAATTGGTCTTGATTTATTTTCCTTAACTGCCAGATATGACAGATCCTTTTTTTACGACAGCTCCAAATGCAAGTCAGAACACACAATCTCAACCAGATGATAACAAAAAAAAAGCTGATGAAGTGCTTGCAAAACAAAAACAATTGGAGCAAGAGTTTCTAAAATTAAATGATTATCTAAAAAATAGTAGTTTAACAAATGAACAAAAAATAAATATACAACAACAGATGCAACAACTTGATTTTCAATATAAACAAAATGCTAGTCTTTTGAAAAGTTTATGAGTTTGACAATGATCTGTAAAATCAAATACCCAGACCCAATGATGATCAAAAATTTCTATGAAACAATTTCTTATATGATGTTCAGTGCTTTTGTTCTTATTGGTTTGATGATTAGCTGCTATATTTTATTATTTGATAGGTAATCCTACTCAGATGACTAGTGTTGGATTGACACCACAGACAGCAAAAACTTTACTTCAGACTTTTGTTGTTATATTTTTTGGCTTTTTGTTCTTATTGTGATTTGCTTTGATCATAGTAAATGCATATAGGCTAGTAACTGTAAAAAACAAATCAAAAACCTGATATACGATGTGAATGATTTTGTGATTGTTGGTATTTTTCTCTTCTATAGCATTTGGTTCTACTTTGTTAAATAAAATATCCAAAATATCTGTGTGAGATTTATCCAATCCAGATAAGCTACTTAGACCATCTCTTATTTTGAAAGATTGACCTATGTATATTTTATCTGATCCTGATTTGAAACTTATAGCTCCTTGAATAATAACATTTGATATAAATACTAGTTTGTTTGATAGTCAGATATTACCTCAACTATGACAAGTTCAAATTCAATGAATACAACTTGATTGTGGTAATGGTCAAAAATTAGACATTGATATGAATACGGCAAAATTTAATTGATCTTGTATATATTATAGCAAATGAAATAGTCCTTTAAATCTTATAGTTTCTTATATCAATCCTCAAACAGCAGAAAAATTACAAAAAAGTTTTGAAGCTTGAAATCTAAATTTTGAATCTGAAATAAAAATAACAAATAAAGATAACTCTGTAAAAAATCTTCCTTTGGATGTAATAGTATGAAAAGTACCATCAAAAGTAATCTTTGATGCATCTGAAGTTTTCAAAGATTTTAGTTTAAATGATTATAATGTAGTACGAGATGTGGACGGTGATTGAATTACAGATAAGCAAAATGATGTTAGTTTTACATATGTATACAAAGAAGCCAAAGTTTATCATGTATGAATAAGATTTCCAGATTTAAATAAATATTTGTATAGTTTTCCTATAAGAGTAGAGCAGTCAGATGTGCCAATTTGTGAAGTCATTACAAATAATATAAAAGCTACACAGTATAATATAACAACAAATTTCATAGGTTCTGGAGCTTTAATTACAGATTATCAGTTTGATATTTTTGATACTCAAAAATGAAAAGTTATAGATAGTATAAAAAATAAAAAATGATATATAGATTATATATTGCCAGCTAAGTGAACTTATTCTATAGTTGTAAATTTTATAACTCAAGAATGAAAACAATGACAATGTGAAAGTAATGATATAGAAATAGGGCAGATGGATTATGATATAGCTTATGATCTTTATTATAAATCTCCACAATCACCAAATTTTCTTAAAATAGATCAACAAAAATCTGATATATTTCAAAATTGAAATTTGACTATAAAAGAAATACCTACAATATTAAAACTTGATATAACAAAAATAACTCCGGATACTCCTGGATTAGTAAAGAGTGTTATTCTTAATTCTAAGCCAGTTTTGTCTTCTGATAGTAAAATATTTTTAATAAATTTAGATGAAAATAAAGATTATGAAATAAAAATAGTTGCAGAAGATGTAAATCGTAATGTTAAAAGTGAAAAAATTATAAATGTAAACATACAAAAGGATGATATAATATGAAGACTTTTATTTACTCCTGATACTGTAGGTTTAGACCCATTTATAGTACAACTTGATGCATCTACTACTACTGTTAATGATACTGGTGATGAAATAGTATATTTTACACGAGATTTTGGAGACTGAGAAATTAAAAAAAACTTCTCTCAATCTGTAATTTCTCATACATATAGGTATAATACTAAAACAGAAAATTGAGAATATTTCCCTACAGTGACTATAAAAACAAAAAAATGACGCGAAATTGTTATATGATCTGGTAGTCGTATTATTGTAAAAAAAGCAATAGTTAATCTAAAAATAAATATTGACTCTCATCCTGCTCAAATTGCAAAAATTTGAGACAAGGTTGATTTTTCTGTAGTATTGACTAGCTGACTTCCCAAAACTATGAAACGAGATTTTGGTAATTGAACTAACTTAGAATGTAAATGAAGAGAGTGTAATCCTACATCAAAAATTTATGATAAAGCTTGAACTTACAATATAAAAGTGCTTGTAACTTTTGATAATCAACCCGATTTAGAGGGTAATATAAACTTAAAAGTACAATAATAATTTATAATTTATAATTTATAATTATGTTGAGTGAAGAAGAATTTGACCGTTTACAAAAATTAGCCTGTATAAAATTGAATCCAAAGGAGAAAAAAAAATTATGAGATCAGCTTGTAAATATAATTGATTTTCTTGATAAACTAAAAAATATAAATATGTCTAATGTGCCGTTAGGTGAATCTTCAAAAAATGATATTAAATTGAAAAATTCTCTTAGGGTAATTTCATGAACAAAATGATATGATAATATAGATCTGTTACTATCCAATATAAAGCACAACAAAGTTAATAATAATATAGTTATAAAATCAGTTTTAACCTAAAGCAAAACATATATTAGATGTATAATTTGGCTTGCAAAATGTAGGCCTTTTTATATACTGAGTGAAAGCGATTTTTTTTATATTTTTAAAACTTATTTGTTAAATCATGGCAAACGAAAGAAAACCTTTAGATAGGGTTAGAAACATCGGTATCATGGCTCATATTGATGCTTGAAAAACGACTTTTACTGAAAGAGTATTGTTTTATACTTGAAAAAAACATAAGATCTGAGAGGTTCATGATTGAGCTGCTGAGATGGATTGGATGGAACAAGAAAAAGAAAGATGAATTACTATTACTTCAGCTGCTACAACATGTTTTTGGTGAGATTATCATATCAATATTATAGATACTCCGGGACATGTGGATTTTACCGTAGAGGTAGAAAGATCACTTAGAGTTTTGGATGGTGCAGTTGCATTATTAGACTGATCTCAATGAGTAGAACCACAAACAGAAACTGTTTGGAGACAGGCAGATAAATATTGAGTACCTAGAATAATTTTTGTTAATAAAATGGATAAATTGGGTGCTGATTTTTATATGTCAGTTGAGTCTGTGAAATCTAGAGTTACTGATAAATGAATACCATTACAGTTACCAGTATGACAAGCAGATGAATTTAAGGCTGTTATAGATCTTTTGAAAATGAAGATGTATACATTTGAATGAGAACACTGAGAAAATGAAATAGAACATGAAATACCTGCAGATATGCTTGAAAAATCAAAAACTTATAGAGAAGCATTGATAGATAAAGTAAGTATGTTCGATGATGAATTAGCTGAAAAATTTCTTTGATGAGAAGAGATATCTATAGAACTTATAAAGAAAGCTATAAGAAAATGAACAATTTCTAGTAAACTTTATCCTATACTTTGTTGATCAGCACTTTGAAATAAATGAGCTCAATTAATTTTGGATGCTGTTATAGATTATCTTCCAAGTCCACTTGATAGGTGATCTATGAAGTGAATTGATCCTGATCATCATGATAAAATTATTGAAAGAAAACCTGATGACAATGAACCAGTTTCTGCTATAGCATTTAAAATTATGACTGATCCATTTGTTGGTACTTTGACTTTTGTAAGAGTGTATTCTGGAATTATAAAATCATGAGACTCTTTGCTAAATTCTGTTACATGACAAAAAGAAAGAGTATGAAGACTTTTGCTTATGCATGCAAATAAAAGAGAAGAAATATCTGAAATACATGCTGGTCATATATGTGCTTTCCTTTGATTGAAAGATACTAGGACATGAAATACATTATGTGATATGAAAAATTCCGTGATTCTTGAAAAGATGGAATTTCCTGAACCAGTTATACAGATAGCTGTTGAACCAAAATCAAAACCTGATCAAGAAAAAATGTGAATAGCTTTGAGTAAATTAGCATATGAAGATCCATCTTTTAAGTATTATTCTGATGAAGAAAGTGGTCAGACTATTATTGCTGGTATGGGTGAATTACATTTGGAAATTATTGTTGATAGACTTAAAAGAGAACATAAAGTAGAAGTAAGTACTGGTAAACCTCAAGTTGCATATAGAGAAACTATTACAACTAATTCTACTTGAGAATGAGTATTTAAAAGACAAACATGAGGTAGATGACAATTTGGTCATGTATTAATTAAACTTGAAAAACTTCAAGATAAAGTTTATGAATTTGAATCTCAAGTTAAATGAGGATCTATACCAAATGAATTTATACCAGCTATTGATAAATGAGCAAAAGAAACAATGGCTCAATGAATACTAGCTTGATATCAAATTATAAATATCAAAGTAATGCCTTACGATGGTAGTTATCATGAAGTTGATTCATCAGAAATAGCATTTAAAATTGCTACATATAGAGCATTTAAAGATGCCTTTATGAAAGCCAGTCCTGTAATCCTTGAACCAATTATGAATGTTGAAGTTGTTACACCAGAAGAATATGTAGGTACTGTAATGGGTGACTTATCTTCTAGAAGATGAATGATACAATGACAATCTCAAAGATGAAATGCTACTGTAGTAGAATGTAAGGTTCCTCTTTCAGAAATGTTTGGTTATGTTACTGATCTTAGATCAAATACTCAATGAAGAGCACAATCAACAATGCAGTTTTCAAATTATGAAAAGGTACCTGAGGCGATAGCTAAGAAAATTATGGATGAAAGATCTGGTAATATAAAGAAAATGGATGAAGAATAATACTTTAGTTCTTAGTACTTAGTTTTAGTCTTTAGTAGAATCTAAAAATAATTTAAATATAAAAAAGTCTGACTTAGAAATGGGTCAGATTTTTCTTATTGATTTTTTTAAATTTAATAATATCACTATTTTATTTTATATATCCAATATAATTATGAAAACATTAAATTTAATATTTTTTATCTTGTTGATTGTATGAGGATTAAACCGAGCTTTACTTTGATTATTTAATTTTGATTTAGTAGCATTTATATTCACTCCTATGTCTATTTTGGCTCGTATAGTATATACACTTGTGTGAATATCTGCAGTATGGACCTTATCTATAAAATTAAAAGAATAAATTAATTATTAGTTTTGAATAGTAGTGTAAGTTAAAAATTATTCATTAGATTGTTGCAATAATCTAGTTTCGTTTTCTAGTACTAGTTTTTGTATTATATCTTCCATATTTCACATCAATACTGATGGAATATTTGATCGTGATTCATGTATCCTATGATCCGTAATTCTATCTTGAGGATAGTTGTATGTTCTTATTTTTTCTGATCTATCTCATGTTCATATTTGATCTCATCTTAGAGATTTTTCTTCTTTCATTTTCCTATCCATTTCTATTTGATACAACCTAGATTTTAAAACTGAGAAAGCTTTTTCTCTATTGTGTATTTGAGATTTACTATCTCATATATCTACAATTAATCCTGTGGGTAAATGTTGTATCCTTACTCATGTTTGATTTTTATTGGCATTTTGTCATCATGAAGAAGATCCAGCATATGTATCCATCTGAATATCTTTTGGATCGATTTTTATATCTACATCTTGAGCTTCTGGCATAATTGCAACAGTTACTGTCGATGTATGGACTCTTCATTGAGATTCTGTTTCTGGAATCCTTTGTACTCTATGTACTCAGCTTTCGAATTTCATTATAGAATAGACACTTTCTCATGATACTTTAACTATTACGAGTTTTACTCATCATATATCACTCATTTGTTCTTCTACTATTTCTGTTTTTCGTCATTTTTTTTGAGCATATCATAGGTACATTCTAAGCAACTCTGTACCAAAAAGTCATGCTTCATCTCATCAAGCTGCTGGTCTGATTTCCAAATATATATTTTTATCATCCATTGGGTCCTTTGGCAAAAGAGCTATTTTTATTTTTTGGTCTAATTCTTCCAATTTGGATTTTGCTTCTTGCAATTGTTGTTTTCCCATTTCTACAATATCTACATCAGATTCAGTTTTCATTATATTCTCTGCTTCTTTTAATTGATCATTATAATTTCTATATTCTATGGAAAGATTATAAGCTTTCTCTAGTCCTGACATTTCTTTTGAAATTGAAACTACTTTTTGTTGGTCCGAAACAATATTTTCATCCATCATTTGATTTCTAAGATCTTCGTATTTTTTTATAATTGATTGTAATTTATCTAACATCTTTTTAACTAATAATTAAAAACTTAAAACTAAAAATTTTCGAATTTTTAAATTATAGTCATAGCTAATAGAAGATGTTTCAAAAAATGGTAAATAATATATTAAATATAAATTGTGTTGCTTGAGCTATCACTGGTCATATAAAAAATAATATTATTATAAGTCAGAATATTCAAAATCTTTCTATGACTTGAGCTTTTTCTCCTAGAAAAAACTTTATTATTCTAAATCCATCTAATGGTGGTATGGGAATAAGATTGAAGATAGCTAATCAAATATTTAATATGCTAAATCTTATTCGAAATAAATTTATTATGTCTATGTTTGATTCAAATATTGATGTGATAGGCAATCATAATGTCTTGGAATATATCAGAATTATAAATATTCAAATTATTGATAATAATAGATTTGTTGCTGGTCATCAAAGTGCGACTATAAGCTCTCATTTCAATGGGTTTTTATAATACATAGGATTTACTTGTACTGGTTTACCTCGTCCAAAATGTACTAGAAAAATCATTAGAAATCATATAGGATCTATATGTTTTAGTGGATTTGGAGTTAATCTTCATTGTAATTTGGGTGTAGGATCTCCGAGTTTATAAGAAATATACGCATGAGCATATTCGTGTAAACCAATAGATACTGCTAGTATAATTGCTAATTGTATTATCTGTAATACATCCATTTTTATTTACTTATGTTGTTTCAAATAAAATTTTTGAAATTGGACATGTTCCATAGTTTTTTTCAATCTATTTTTACATTTGAAGTAAGATTTAGATTTTTATATATCCTTTTTCTTCGATTGTATTCGTAAATGCTATTATATCAAGTACTAAACAGTTGTTTTGATATTTCTGGTTTTAATTGCAGTTTTGTAAATGTACTTCATAGCATTAGAAATGGCATATCTTGACCATATATTTCATTTATTTGTCATATAGTATTTTCTGTATCTCACTTGAAATAGTCTTTTAATAATCCTACCATTTTACTGTTTGTATATTGAGATGGATTGATATTTGGTTTTTCTATACTAAGTAATTTTATAATGTCATTTTTTAGTCATACATCTATATTACTTACAACTATATCATAGTTTCAAACTGTTAATTTTCATTCTAGTTGATTTGCATCATCAAATCATTCAAAAACAAAGTTTTCTATGATATCAAACTTTTTGAATATTTCTTTTAATCTATTTACTACAAATATTGAGTTTGGTTCTTTAAAATAAATGACTGTTAATTTAGGCTCAAGCTCTGTTCATGATCATATTTGATTGCTTGTTAAATTATATATATCTACACTCAATATTGTTTCTTTTTTTCATTTGGATGTTCAATAAAGATTGATTTTATTTAATCAGTTTGATAATTTATTTTGATTAAGTGCGATCGTAGTAAGTTTATCTTTTGCTATGTATTTATCTGGTGAAGTCTCTTTGCCAGTGTTGTAATTTATACTTATTTTATCATAAGATTTATCTGAATTGATATTTAAATTTATATTTCAAGTTAGGCTTTCTATGTAAAATGTTAATCTATTATTTGTTCAGTTTATTGATACTTTATCAGGTAATTGTTTTATTCATATGTCCAATAAATCTTCTTTGGTTACTGCTGATCCTAAAGATATACGATTGATAAAACTTTTTATATTTTCTCATTTACTCAGAAAATAACTAAATAATTCTCAGTCATCTTTTTTTATATAATTCATATAATCTCAGTTGAAAAAATTATTTATAATGAGTCATCACAATGCTCTTCTGAGTCTTACACGAGTTTTTTCCGATTTTGTATTAAAAAATATTGCCATTAATTTTGTACTAAGAAGATTTTTGGTTATATAAACATCTATCTGTTGAGGATTGACATAAGCATCTATGATTGATCATTTACCCTGGCTTACATTGTTTGAAAATTTTTCAAATGATTCCAAATTTTTAACCTGATAAAATCCTAATTTTGTATCGTTACATTTTCATAGATCAAAAATTAGACTATATGGATCAGATGTTTGTGGCATTATTTTTCAACAATTGGAAAAAACTGGTTCTATAGAAAAATTTTGTTGGTAGTTTTCTATACTATCATCTATAAGAGCATGTTTTGGTAATATATAGTTAGCAAAGAATAGGGTATTGTCTATAGAGCTTTGTGGAAAAATTACTTTTACTTTATCTGTTTCGTTTAGTACTATTATATCTTTGTATGTATTTAGTTGTTTTATGTTCCATATATTTTTTTTGATAATGTCGTTGTATGTAAAAAATATGTCATCTAAATTTAATGGCACTCAATCTGATCGTTTATAATCTCATGAAAGAGAAATATAATATGTTTTATAATCGCTTGTTTTTACATCACATAATTTGTTTTCAAATAAGATATCTCAATTTTTATCTATGTCGTAATCTAAACAATTATTGAAAAGAAATCACTGATAAAAAATACTTTGTCGATCGTTTTTAAGATATGGAAGATATGATGTTGTATTGAATATTCACTCAACAAATGTTCATCATTTTGCTATTACTTCTTTGGATGATGACCATATATATTGGTAAGATATATATATACTTACTATTATCCAAAGCACCAATGATATCGAAAAAAAATACCTCAAAGTTCTCTTTATAGACTTTTTTTCTTTAAGATAAAACATATTATTTGGTATATGGTAAAACCAATGCTATCAATGCAAATATCAATGAAGATACCACAGCAACTTGCTTTAGTTTTCATTCAATTGATTTTTTACTTCAATATTCGTTGGATCATGAAAGTCATCCGATTCATAATCATAATCCTCACTTTGGAGACATCATCATGATAGATCATATAAATACAATTCAACTTAAAATCATAATTGTTATAAGTAATATTCTCATTTTTTCTTATATAAAAAAATAAACTGGCTACAGTTTAGCTATTTGCTTTTGAATTTCAAATAGAAAGCTTTTAGCTCTTAGTCTTTGGCTATTAGCTTTTGATATATAAAAGTATTTGAAAAATGCTGTCTAAAAAATACAATACTCTGTGTTTATTATATGAAAATATTCTATGATTATTGGAAACCAAGAGAGTATAAGTACTTTGAAGAAATATTTGGATAATTTTGTAAGAGAATGAAATAAATCTATACCTTTTTTTATAGTTTCTTGACCCAAAAATATAGGTAAAACAACCTTTATTCAAGAGCTTGTAAAACATTATTTAGACCAATTTTTCACTCAGGATTTTTTGTATATTAGAGATTTTAGTGATATTATATGAGTACATAACTTGAAGGTAGAAACACCTATTGGCAAAAAAGATAAAGATTGAAATGATAAACGTTATATTAAATATAACAATAATGAAATCTATGAGGATTTATGAATAAGGGAAATTAATTGACGATTGCAACAATCAAAAGTATGACCATTTAAAGCTGTACTTTTGGAGAATATAGAAAGAATGCCACCAGCTTCAGCCAATGCATTTCTAAAAACCTGTGAAGAACCATTGGCTTGAAGAGTAATATTTGCTACGACATCACATCAGTCTCAATTGTTGGATACTATGCTATCTAGGGCAATAGTTATAAAATTTCAAGAACTTAGTAGTGATGAAATGAATCAGTTTATGTTAGAAAAATGATATTTTCAATGAGATGAAACTTTTGCTAAATTTATTTGTAATATGGCCATGGGAAGACCATGAATATTGGTAAAGTTACATGAAATGTTTTCTAATAATGAGTGACTAAAACAGGATTTTATAAAACTTATTGATATTTTAAACAATCAAAAATCTGTTTTTTATGCTCAAGATATACTCAAAAGTCTAAACAATCATGGTTATATAGATTCATTTATTGATTGATGGATTTCTTATTGTGTAGAAAATGATATGTTTAATCAGGCTCAAAGATGGCTTAAAGTAAAAAAAATGATAAAAAACAATGTAGGTATAGAAAACTTACTTATATATGGAGTTTTGTAATATTTATTGACTTATATTTCTAATTATATATAGTATTAATATAATAAAAATATAAAAACTATCTTATGGATACTACAGAAAAAATCGTTTTGGAATCTATGATATTTCTACTTATAATAATTGGTTTTGTTCTTTATCTATCTATAAAGAAATATAGAAAAAATAATGAAAATTACAAAAAATTGAAAGTAGAAACGGAAATTTCACAATTAACACTATTGCTTTTCCAATATCAATTGAGGATAGTATGTGAATTTCTTCCAGATCTCGAACAAACAAATTATTTTGAAAAAGGTAAGTCTCCTGACGGTTCGTGAGGAGACTTTTTTTATTAAATTTTTTTTAACTATGTTTTAATTAATATTCAAGTATTATATTTATTGGACCATCATTTTGACTATCTACAAGCATCATAGCTCCAAATTCTCATGTATGTAATCTGATTCAATGTTGTTTTAGTTTTTCTATAAGATCTTCGTAAATTCTATTTGCATCTTCGTATCAAGCACTATCTGTGAAATCTAGTTTAGTACCTTTTTTGTTTGATCAGTATAAAGTAAAATTTGAAATTAATAAAATCTGACCATTTATATCGTTTATGGATTGATCTATTTTATGTGTTTCAAGGTTATGAAAATATTTTGTAGAACATATTTTGTTTACAAATTTATCTATCTTCTCTGTGTATTTATTTACATCGTCTCTACTTATTCAAACATAAATTAATAATCATTGTCCTATTTTGTTTGTAATATTTTTTTCCACTATATTTACACTAGCATGATTAACTACTTGTATAAGAAATTTCATTATTTAACATATATTTATATAAATTATTCTTTCTTTATGTAAATTATTGTAGGGTTGAGATTTACTGGAAAGCTATCTAAATCAAATATTTCTTTAAATAAATTTTGATCTTCTGTGTTTTTGGAAGTATTTATTTTGTTTAAATCTTCATTTCAAAATATTTCTTGAATTTTTTGGAATCAATTGATAAGGATAGGAGAACTAAGCAATGCGAGATTTTTCACTATATATAAAAGAAACTGTAAATCTAAAATAGCGTCTGTTTTTGTTATATCATCTTTGTATTTTTTTCGTGGTTCAGCTTTGGTTATAAATTCATTTGTATTTTGAACTAGTCTATATCGATCTTGTAAATATCATTGAATATCTCATTTTTCTAAGAAAGTTTTTTCCAATAAATGAGTATCAAATCATAGTTCAAATAAACTAGCCAATTTATTATCTTCATCTTTGAATTCTTCTCGTTTTTGTTTATTTATTTTTCATTCTTTAATACCATATTTTGCACATAGACTTGTAACTCTATTTACAAGATTTCATCGTCATCAAATAAGCATACTTTCGTAAACATTTTTCAATCTTTCTTCTGAAAAATCTCAATCTGATCAGATAGGCACATCGTAGAGTAGATTGAAAATTACAGCATCTCTATCATATTTATCTGCCATTTCTACTGGGTCTATTATATTACCTATAGATTTACTCATTTTTTGTCCGTCTACAGTGAGATATCATGTGACAAATTCTTTATCTGGTAAACGATATCATGCACTAATTAACATAGCTGGTCGATATGTTGCATGAAATTTTACAATATCTTTACCCAATATATGTAATATATATGTATCGTCTGACCAGAATTTTTCGTTTTCTTCTTGGCATACGGTTATATAATTTAATAGAGCATCAAACCATACATAAGTGACTTGTTTATCATCAAATGGAAGAGGAATTCAGAATTTATTTGTTTCTCTAGATATTGAAAAATCTTCTAATCAACCGTTCACAAATGCTTTTACTTCGTTAAATCTTGTTGCTGATTCTATGAAATTTGGATTATTTTTGAAAAAATCTTTCAAATTTTGTTCATATTTTTTTAATTTAAAGAATCGATTTTTTTCTTTTATAATATCTGGTTTCGTTAAATGATCTGGACAAAGTCATTGTTCATTTAGATCTCTTTCGTTTTTAAAAGCTTCACATCATACACAGTAAAGTCATTGATATTCTCCTTGATAAATATCTTCTCATTTTCAATTGTCATAAATTTTTGATAAAATTTTTTGAACAAATATCTTATGACGTTCTTCAGTTGTCCTTATAAAATCAGTATAACTAATATCTAGTCTATCCCATATTCTCTTGGATCAGACTTCTATTTCATCTAAAAATTTCATAACATCCATATTTAATTCTTCAGCCTTTTGGACTATTTTTTGGCTATTCTCGTCCATGCCAGTAGAAAATTTTACATCATATCAGAGTAATCTTTTGTACCTTGCATATACATCAGCCATAAATGAACTATTTGCATGTCATATATGAGGCAATCCATTGGCATAATAGATTGGTGTTGTTATGTAGAATTTCTTTGTCATGGTATGTTATTATTATTTAAAATCAGTTTTTATTTATTATTTTAGTATCAACTTATGCTGTCAGTATCACAGTGTTCTGGATCGTCGATACATTTGTTGATAGCTGTTGTTCTTTTAGCTTTTTCTTCAGCTAATTTAACTGCAGTTTCGAAAGTTGCGTTTGTAATTTTAGATATAGTGCTTCCAAATACAGGTACGTATTCTGTAACTGCGGTGAGTCAGTTTTGTAAGAGAACTGCTCATTTTAAAACTTTTGCCTTGTCTGCTGTTATTTTTCATTGAGCAACTAGAGTATCAAAGCTATCCATTTTACCATATATAGCATTTACTTTATCGTAAGCACCCTTGAGTTTATTATATTTTTCTTGTATTGATGCATATTCTTCAGAAGTTTTGTCGTATTTTTCTTTCATCCATTCAAGATTTTTTAAACTTCGTTTGAGTTTTTCTCATCAATTTTCTTTGATCCAATCGGCAGCTTTTTCTTTGATTGCATCTGTGACTGCGTCTTGTCATTGTTGAGCAAGATCTGTCATCTGATCTTTGACTGCATCTACAAGAGTATTAGCATCATCATCAGCTTGTTTAATTATTTTTTGTTTGTCTGCGATAAATTTCATTTTATCCAACATCGTAATTACATCTGCATTTGGATTAGTGGCTTTAAATTTGTTATATTCTTTTGCAATTGAATTTTGAACATCAGCATCGTCTACATCTTCCATTATTTTTTCTCTTTGCTCTTTTATATACGTAGATTTTTCTGTTGCAGATAGAAATGGGAAAAGAGCTTTTTTAGATTCCATTTCTTTTTGTAATTTTGCTTTTAATTCTGCATTATCTGGATCATCTTTGATTTGTTGAGTTAGACTATCTATTGTTTGATCTCTCATAGTTAGTGCATTTGCAGAACGGAATGTTTCGTTACATTCTTGATATCTGTCTTTTCATTTTAGACGATCACATCATTGAGGATCATCTTTTGAACTAATTACTTCAAATATACAATCTGCTTTGGTATATGACATTTCTCATCATTTAATTTTGTTACAGATGTTGTAGTCTCACAAACTTGCAGCAACCATCATGAAACATTTATCTCTTGGTGGGTTAGATCAGTATTCTTTAAATTCTTTTCAATCGATTTTGTTACATTGAGAGATATCTCATCAACTTACAGCTTCTGCTTGATAACAATGTTTGCTATCTGGAGAATCTGCACATGGATCTTCATCTCGACATCAAGCGAGGAATACCAAAGAAAGTAATAATAATCAGAGAAGTAATTTTTTAGTCATCTGAAATAATAAAATCTAAAACCTGACTGCCGTCAGGCAGGTCATATTTCAAACTTATTAAACTTTGTTTAAAAATCAATAAAGATTTTTGGGAAAACTTTTTTGTCACAAATTGTCTAGTCTGTCGTATAAAACTATGTGAAAGTTTTGTTTAACCCCCTTCTAGTAAAATTATGAATAATTTTAATTTCAAACACACATCAATTCTTGCTATTGAAACACCGGTAAACGTGTCAGTGTTTTGTGATTGAATGAGAAATTATCGATTTACAATAGAGAGGACTAACTTAATTAATAATGAAAAACTAAAAATTAATAATTAAATTAGCAAATAATAAAGAAGTACATTTATTTAAAGCCTCTCTATGTGTCATTACTAGGGGGGTTTTTGCTTAATTGGTTATTGGTTTATTTGGAATTAGGAATTGGTAAATAGAAGATTGAAAAAAATATATGAATAGTTAAAAATTTATTTGTTTAAATTATAAAAAATGCGTATGTTGATTGTAAAAAATGTTCAAAAGAAATTTAAGAAAAGAATAAAATCCTGATCTTGGTTTAAAAATTTATTTGTTCCACAATATGAAGATTTTCATGCTCTGAAATGAATTAATTTTGAGATTAAACAATGAGAAAAGGTAGCTTTTATCTGACCAAATGGAGCTTGAAAATCTACTACTATCAAAGCAATTCTTGGAATACTTCACTATGATGGATGAGAAATAAAACTTTTTGATAGGGATCCAAAAAAACAAAGAAAAGAGATATCTCGTTTTACTTCTTCGGTTTTTGGGCAGAGGAGTCAGCTTCTTTATCATCTTCCTTTGATGGATAGTTTTAACTTTTTTAGAATTATCTATGATATTCCTCAAGATATTTTTGAAAAGAGATTGGAGAGATTTGTTAAAAGATTTTGAATTGATGAATTTATCAATCAACCAGTTAGAAAGCTTAGTCTAGGACAGAGGATGAAATGAGAAATAGTAGCTTCACTTCTTCATGGACCAAAGGCAATCTTTCTAGATGAACCAACTGTCTGATTAGATATTATCGCAAAAAAAGTTTTGTATGAGATACTAAATGAGATTCACAAAGAAGAAAATATTACCATTTTCCTTACTTCACATGATCTTAAAGACGTAGAAAATTTATGTGATAGGGCAGTAGTGATAAATAGATGAGAACTATTGTATGATGGTCAGATTGATGATCTTATGAAAAAATATGCTAATAAAAAATTTATAAGATATCAGCAAAAAGGAAGTTTAGAATGGAACGAAATAGAAGTACCAAATGAAGCAAAATTTGTAGAAAGTGCGATTAAGGAGTTGTATGAGAAGAAAGAGATAGAAGATTTGGAGATACAGAATGTACCTTTGGAAGAGATTATAGAACAGTTTTATAAGTAATTTGTCATCCTGAACGAAGTGAAGCCTGCCTGTCGGCAGACAGGGATCCAGGAAGCATATATTTAAACCTGGATATTTAGCTTTGCTCAATATGACTAGGGAATAGGTCTTTAAAAAAATCTGTCAAAGTAAAATACGATGACAGACTATTGATTTTAAAAACTTGATTAGTTTTTGTATTTTGGCTCTAATTTTAAGTATTGGAGAGCCAAGTGATGAGTTGTGTTTTCTTTATAGCAATCTTTTAATTTTTTGTATCTATAGCGCCATGGATTAATAATAAATCCACCTATAGAAAGAGACGATAGAAAGAATAAACAGATCCATTCTGGATTTAAATAATCTGGTGTAAACTCGTAAGTAATTGCTGTCACTAGAGAGGTTAATGCAAGAACAACAAATAAACATTTTATTTTGTATTCGTTGTCCCTTGTCTTTAGTTTGTAAACTAAATCGTCATATTCGAAATTTGTCATGTTTTTTCCTCCTAATTTTATTTATATTTTTAATACATATAGTTATTTTATATAAAAAGTCAATTAAATAAAAAAAAATTCTACTATGTCATCCTGAACGAAGTGAAGGATATAAATTATATTCTTCGTCACTTTGTTCCTCAGAATGACAGTATAAAAAGTTTTAAATAACTAATTTAACAATGAAAAAAAGCCTAAATATTTTAAAATTTGCTTTTAAAGAGCAACGAGAATATAGACTAAACTTTATTCTCGGTATGATCACAATGGTGGTCAACGATTTTATATTCTTAGCGATATTTGTTATCTTTCTAGGATATTTTACTGGTACATGATTAAATTTTGGAAATTTCCTTTTGATTCATTCGATTATAGCATTTCAATATGCAATAGTTAACTGAGTGTTTTCAAATATATGAGATCTGCCAAGTATTATAGAAGAGGGAAAACTGGATTATTATTTATCTTTTCCAGTAAATACATTGAAATTTATTGTGCTATCAAAAATCAAAGTTCATAATTTGTGAGATGTATTATTTGCCTTGGCATCTATGACTATATATGCTGTATCTTTCTATGAATGAGCTTGGTATATATTTGTATCAAAACGATTTATTATAGTTTTTGTGGCTTTATTTTTTGCAGCTGGGTTATTTATTATGATATGATCTGTATCTTTTTGGCTTCAAAAATGATCAAAAGTAAGAGATCTTTTCCAGAGTTTTTTCTTGGTATTTGGTAGTTATCCACCTACAATATTCAAATCAGACAAACTTATGTTTGTCCTTATATCTATGATAGGACTTTATCCATGAGTATATTTACCCTATCAAATGATAGTGGGAAATGCTAGTGTGCGAGATTGGATTATTTTATTTGTTTCTGGAGCTTTGATGTTCTTGATATGAATATGGATATTCAAAAGATGACTTAGAAGATATAGTAGTGGAAATTTAGTAGTGCAGATGTAGAAATATATATACTTAAGATTCCGGCTGCAAACTTCTTTAAAAACGCCGGAATGACGATTTAACTTTAAAAAAATTAATAATGTTGAAATATATAAAAATCTGATTTTATTTTGTGAAAGAAATATTTTATTATTCTTACATGTTGGTGCTTGGTAATATTCATCTTTTGTTTTTGATATTTGTGTTGACTAGTCTTGCAATATTTGGAGCAAACTCAAAATGAGTAGATAATATAGCTGGTATCTCAATCTGATTTTATGCTTGGTATGTTTTCATTACAGAGATAGTGATGACAAACTGGAAGGATCAGACACTTATAGATGATGTAAAAAGTGGTTCGATAATAATGTATCTAAATAAACCAGTTCATTTTGTATGATTATATTTTTCTCAAACTTTTTTCAAAAATCTGATTAATGTTTTAGTTGTATGAGTGTTTTGTGGAATCGTTTTATTCTTATTTTTGTGATCGTTTCCATGGTTTGGGATAATTAATTTTGTTTTATTTTTGGTATCATTCTTGGTTTGAATATGACTTTTGTCATTGATGTCACTTTTGATAGCTATGTTTGCATTTATGCTTGAGGATAGTACTTTTGTAAGGTTACTTATAAATAAGTTATATTTTATATTTGGATGATTATTTTTTCCATTGGATATATATCCTCATTGGTTGAGAGTAATTGCAGAATTTTTTCCATTCAAATATTACTTATATGCACCAGCGAAGTTTTTCTCAACATGAGATACAAGTTTTTTCCTAAGTTATTTTCCCATCCAAGTTTGTTGGTTGATTGGTATGTTTGGAGTGATATTATTTATGTACAATAGGGCAGTGAGAAGATTGGAAATTAATGGATGATAATAAAAAAAATCCCGCAGGTAAAGTTTTGGCGGGATTTTTTTTATTATTTGTTATGCTTAGAATGATGTAGTTAATTTATTTAATTTCATACATTTTTTTACCTTTCAACATATCGAGAGCCATTTTAATTTTACTTTCTTCATTAGCATACATTACATATATTATGTCATATTTTTTTACTTTATCTCAGATTTTTTTGTGTAGATATAGTCATGCTTGTTCATCTATGGGAGATCATAAAGTTCTAGTAGTAGAGTTTATAAGATGCAAATCTATTGCTTTTATTGTTCAATCTTTCTCTGCTTTGACTTCTTTTTTAAATTTTCACAATTCAAGTTCTTCAGATTTTATATTGGGATTTTTTCATCATTGAGCTTTGATAATTTGTTGCATTTTTTCCCATGCCTTACCAGATTTTAGTTGTTGGTAAGCTAGTTCATAAGCTGCTTTTCATTTAGCCATTCATATAAGTTCTATTACTTTACTTGAAAGATAGACTGCTTTGTTTTGTAAATCTACAGGTCTAAGTTCGTGTTGTTGAAGTACTCTTAAAACTTCTCTTACTTGAAGAGCTGGTCATACTCATGCTCAGATAGGTTGGTTTGCTTTTGTAATCTCTACATGGACCTTCATTCAGAGTTTTTTACCTACATATTCATATTTTTTCTTTAATCGATTTGCTGTTTTCATATCTGGTACTTTGGCAGTTGGTCCGATAGGGATATCTACAAGAGAATGATTTATTCACATTGCATATTTTTTGGCCATGATACTTACTACTGTTCTAGAATATGATTGCATAGATAGTGGATAAGCTACTTTGATAAGTTGTTCATCTGCTGGAGCAAGATCAAGTCATCCTCATCGAACCAAACAACAATTTTCTTTTTTCACTAAATCTTCAATCTGTTTTTTACTAAATGATATATTCATTAATACATTTACACATTCTCATGTAGCTGCTGGTGTAGTAATGGACTTTGAAAATGTTTTTGGCATCTTTATTCATAGTGAACTTAGAAGTGGGATCATAATCATTGTAGTTTCGTTTCATGGAATTCATCCCATACAATGTTTATCTGCTACTACTCATTTGAATTTTAACATTTCTCATGTTTCAGCCATTGCTTTTGCCATCATATACATTTCTTCATCAGTTGATTTATAAAAAAATCCTAAAGCTGAAAAGTATGTTGTCAATGTATCTGTAAAACGGTTTGTGGCTATATCTTTCATTATGGCTAATATTTCTTTGTAATTTAGTTTGATTCATTTTAATGCTCTTTTGAGAGCATCAACAGCCTGACTACTAGTCTGTGCAAAACGAACTGCTACCATTGTTCCAGCCTCAATTTTATATTTTTCACGAATATCTTCTGTAATACCTATTTCGTGATGGTTTACATATCTATGTGTCAATACAACATCAAAAACAAACTCTTCTCCTTTATAAAAAAGAGAAATCTTGTCCATAGCACTTATACCATACTCTCGTGCTTGTGCCTCATTTAAGACAACTGCTAATTCTTTTCCTTCTTCTAAATCAATAAACTTAGTTTTGACGTGAAAGACTTCTGACATAATTTTTGTTTAAGTGTTAAAATATAATTAAATCATTTCTGATTTTTAAGAATTTATAAAATCTTTATTTAGACTTTCTTTTGTTTCTCTTTCAACTTCTTCAATTGTTTCATTAGTATTGTTCTGTTGTTTTTCTGCTATTTCTGTTGCTTTGTTTGTTAATGTCTTTGTAACTGGTTTTAAAGCAGCAACAAAGGGTTTAGCTTCAGGTACTGCTACTGCACATACACCATTTAATACTGTCATATATATATTTATAAATTTAGAATCTTTTTTAACGTTTTCTATAAATTCATCATGGGGTATTCATGGATTATCTAATACTCCCATATGTACAAGAAATCTATATATGATGGAAAGTTCTGGTCAACATGCTTTAAGTTTTCATGACTCATAATTAAATAATGATTGTATATGTGCGAATGTTCACATTCATATCATCATTTTTAGATACTTACCAATATTAAGTCATCCATCTTTATATAGAGCCATTTTATCTTTATCTAATAATTTATTGAACATATCTCTCAATTTTTTTCAATTTTTACTTTCGCGATAGTTCTCTATGTATTTTATTATTTCATCAGTATTTGATGTTTCTGCTAATTTTTTTGTTGATTCATCAGTATTATCTATATCTCTACTATTTATAGTTTCTTTGGACATTGTTATAGTTGATTGAAATATATAAAAATTAATTAGATTCTCTTCTAGCTGCATGTCTGATGTCTTTATTTTCTTTTTTTTCAAAGAATCAAATTGCTTCTTGCAATTCTTCATAATTTTTTGCATATTCATGAATATCTATTCATTTGATATAGGCTTCACATGATTGTACGAGAGCCGTAGCTCCTTTTTTTGTTCATCATGGATGAGCATGACAACCAGCTCACATGGTGGTTATAAAATCTATATTTCACATAATATCTATAAATGGTTTTAGTAATGTTGGATTTAGTCATCATGATATTATAGGACAGCATTTTTTGAGTCATCTTCGAGAATCATCTTCCAATGTTACATGCTGATGGTGATCTTCTTGTACATTTTTTATTCGATCTTCATCGTGTTCTGGAATCGTTCATCGTGATTGTTCAAACACATGTCATGGTGCTTGTAATCAAAATATGTTATGTGCAGCAGTTACATCTTCTTCTGGTGTTCAAGCCATTTTACCTACTCATGCTGTACCAGTATGTATTCAAGATGCTCATGCTAATCTTGCAAATTTAGAAAGAACCAAAACAGTATATCAAATTGGATTTTCTGGTCTTGTAAATGCACCGTGTCAAGCTCTATGAAAGTGTATAAATACATCAGGATATTTTCTTCTAAGTGTTTGTACTGCCATCCATCAAGCTGTAGTTCAATCAATTAGAAATGCATATGATCATTTTTCCATTCAGCTATTTACTATCATTTCGCATCTTGATAACATAGTATCATAATCTGGAGCAGAAACATTGAATGAATGTACTTTTTTGTGTCATGTTTCTTTGACTGCTTTTGTCATTGCTTCTTTGATGTGAGCTATCATTTTTTCGTATGGACAAAAATCTTGATCTGCTTGTGGTTCATCATTTTTTACAAAATCTCAACCTCATACTCGGAAGTCATAAGCTACTTCTGCATATTCAGCAGATGTAAGTCACATTTTGGGTTTTACTATAGTCCCCAAGATAGGTCTCTCATAAACATTTAAATATTTTCTCATATCGTCTAATGTATAACTTGGTCAATCATATTGTTCTATCATTGCAGGTGGAAATCGTACATCTAAAAGTTTTAATGCATTGATTTCTTTCATTCAAAAAATATTTCATGCAATATATGTCAAAATATTTTGAACATTTCATCATCTATCAAATAATCTTCGAGGATAAGCTATCCATACAAGATTTTTTTCTAAATCAAGTTTATAAACCAAAGCATTTAATAATTTAGAATAAGCGGTCTCTGTCTGTACAAGAAAATTTGTACCAGTACTAGATTCAGCCGATACTTCACAAGCTGCTTGGAGGATATTTAATTTTCCACCAGGTATTAAATGAAAACAAGCAAGCATATAATCTCCATTTCTAGGATCTTTTAGATCCATATTGATATATGCTTTCTGATGTGAATTTAGGCTTTCTATAAGTTCTTGAATTGTCATTTTATTGTTTATAGAGTAAAGATTTTTTAAATTATATTTGATTTTAATGAGTTTCTATTTTTTTGTCAAATTTTTATGTATTAAGCATCCATGGATAGTATTTTTTGATTGCTTTTTTGATGTCTTTGGGTTTGATAATACCAAATTCTGTAATTATTCATGTAATAAATTTTGCTGGTACCATATCAAAAGCATAATTTATTATTTCAAGTCATTTTGGTGCTTCTGGTCGTAATTCTTTACCATCTCTTATTTCTATTTTTACTTTGTTTTCTGTATCTACTTTTAATAGTGATCATACAATATAAATTGGTGTTCATGAATGTCGTGCTGCCATTGATATTGAAAAACTTCAAATTTTATTGTAAACATTACCATTTAATTTGATTGCATCAGAACCTATTATTACCATGTTTATATTTACATGAGATTCGTATAAATTATCTACAAAAAATGGTGCAGCATCATCTATAATCATTGTATCTGGTACTCAAGCCTTTATAAGATCATTTGAAGTCTTTCTTCATTGATATAAAGGTCTTGTTTCTGTGTTATAAACGTGAATTTTTTTTCATTGTTTGTGTGCGGTTGTAAGTATCTTTACTACTGATCAACTATGACAATGTGTCATTATATTATATCATTTTTTTATAAGTTGTGCTCAAATTAATGGTCTGATTTTTTCTTCTTCTATAATTTCTTTTAAATAATAATTACATGCTTTTGCGAGCTTTTCTTGAATTTTATTTAAACTTAGTTTTTGTTTAAAGAATTTTTTATATTCTGATTTGCAATATTTTAATCAGTTGAAAAGCATAGGTTCTGTTTCTCTTGCATCCTTTAATAAGGAACAAGATTTATTGAAAAATTTGTCAAATTCTTGTAAAGATCAGAATTTATTTTTTTGTATTTCTTGTCATAAAATATCTATTGCTGCTTTTGCAATATTAGTTGCTCATTGGATTGTGATAGTTTTTATGTCGTCTGCTGTTTTTATAATTTTTGATAGAGAGGCCATGATTAAAATAAATAATAAATTTAAATATTTAACTAATTTGTATTAAAAACTTTCTGTCTGTATATTGAAAGATTTAATTAAATCATATAGTGCTTGATAAGCTTGTATGTCTCATACTCAGCTTCAAGGTAAATTAATTCACATATGTCGAAAACATCATAAAACTCTCTTCATTTCTTCATTTAAAAATTTTTTACTTTGTCGTACTGTATCATAAAATTTATCAAAATTCATTTCTTGAAACTTTTGTATAATATCTATACAATTATTTTGTCCTGTTTTAAATTGTCAGTTTGGAAATTCTTTATGAAGAATTGCTAGTCTTCATATATTAAGTGTTTCTTCATAGCTTTTTATATTTATGTTGTCAAAATTTATTGGATCTTTCTGATGTTTAAATCAACGAAACTTAGCTTTTCATTCTTTGGGAACAACTATTACAGCATATTTATCTAAATACTGTGTTGGATATTTTTTTCTCAAAATTTTTTCATCTTTGTCTGCCAGGTAACCATCTATTTGATTAACTACAAATAATGGTATCGGTGTATGATATAGTCATTTTAATTCTTTTATTCATGATGTATTGAAAACATCTTCATTAAATTCTCAAGCTCATACTTTTATTATTAGATGTTCTCATTTGTATTTTATAATGCTATATAAGTCTGATCAATCAGTGCACTGCTTTGCTTGTTTTTTAAAATCTAGGTAACAACAATAATTTCAAAGATGTTCTGTTCAAAATAATTCAGTAAAAACTAATCGTAATTTAAATGTATCAGATTCTTTTTGTTTTTCCTTCAACTGTTCTTGATAATCTAGATTATCATAAAGTTCTTCAACAATAGGTTCTACTGGTGGTTCTAAATCTAGACTTTGATTTGAATCTTCTATGTTTTCCTTCATTTTATTTTATTTGTTTATATACTAAATATATTTTTGTGCTTCGGCTATGACTTTATTCATGATTTTTACACATTTTATTGGGTGTTTTCATACTGATGTTTCTCATGAAAGCATTAAATAATCTGCTCATTGTATCACAGCATAAAATATATCACTTATTTCTGCTCTTGTAGGAATTGGGTTTATAATCATGCTTTCTAGCATCTGTGTAGCTACTATTACTTTTTTTCATTTAGTTTTTGTCTTTTTTATTATTCTCATTTGATGATCTGGTATGGTTTCTATTGGTATTTCTGCTCACAAATCTCATCTTGCAACCATAATAGCATCTGATACATTTATTATATCTGAAATATTATTTATTCAATCTTGATTCTCTATTTTAGCTATAATTTTTGTACTAAATACTTTATTTTCGTTTAAAAATTTTCTTAGATCTTCTATATCTTCTTTGCATCTTACAAAGCTAAGAGCTACATAATCAAAATGATTTTTCATAGCAAACAACAAATCTTCTTTGTCTTTATCTGTTAGACTAGGTAATTTAACTGATGTTCATGGTAAGTTGATATGTCTTTTGGAGCTAAGTGTTGCTGTATTTAAAGCTTTTACAACTATATTATCAGTGTTTTTTTCTATAACTTTTACTTCAAACAATCCAGAATCTATGATTATTTTTTTATCAACTTCCATATCTTTTATTAAATCTTTATAATCACAAAACATTGTTTTGGGCTGATCTATTAGGCTTTTTTTAGTTACTATTTTGAATATTTCATCGTATTTGTATGTTATTGGTTCTTCTCGATCTCATGTCCTAATTCATGGTCATTTAAGATCTGCTAATAAACAGAAATCTCATGCTAATTGATTTTCTACTTCTTTTATATTTATCAAAATTTTCTCTACATCTTCGTGTTTTCGATGAGAGAAATTAAATCTCAAAATCCTTACTCAATTTTCATATAATTTAAGTAATTTTTCTTTTTCTGTTGTCGTTGGTCATACACTTACTATTATTCAGGTCATACTTAGATTAAAGATTAAAAATTATAGATTTTAGACTGCATTTATTATATTTAAATTTGTGTCTTGGATATTGTCTCTTAAATTATATATGTAATTTTTTATTTTGCAAATTTTGACACTAAATTTTTAAGACTGTTTTTGTGTTGAAAAAAGCTTACTAAATAGTAATTATGTTTAAAGTTTTATATCGTTTTTTTTGTTTATGAAAAAATTAATTTATATTCTATTTATTAGTGCATTTTTGATATTATTTTGATGTGGTCGTGATGATTCCAAGTTGAGTATTCCTGATCAGGATATAAATGAAAAAATAATGGTTGTACAACAGAGATTAACAAATTGAGAAATTACACAGGAACAAGCTCAAGAAATGACACAAAATATTGGTAATTATTCTATAGAACAAATTGCGTGAGTAAAAAAAGCCTTAACTTTGCCAAAGATTCAATGATTGCCAGATCGAGCAAAAAATTTATGATTATCTGAGCCAGTATGAATGGATTTAGATCAAGATACTTCCAAAATTACTTCTGTAAAAGATGATAATGAATGATTTGATTCTGTTATATTGGTTTATAAATGAGATTATAACAAGTCTATTGAAGAAGCATCTAGAATTGCAAAACTTGCTAGTATACCTGTAAGTAAAGAATTTCAACAAGCTAAGGAAATTGAAAAAACATCTCCTGATATTGTAAACCAAATGTGAGATAATGTAAAAAATAGTATTAAGTGAATGGTTTATTCAAATCACGATCTAACTGATACAAATATAGAATATCTTATAAATATATCTGTAGATGAGGATTGAACATTGACGATTAGTGCATCCAATGATAAACAAATGAAAGAGGCTATGAAAAAAAAATAATATTATTAAAAATATTTTATATTTATAAATTTGTGATGAAGAAAATTATATTTTGATTTTTATCTGTTTTTCTTTTGGGAATAGGATTTAGTGTATGGGCCCAGGATTATATTTTATTTTATGGTAATTGATGTCCTCACTGTGCAAAAGTAGAAAGGTTTTTTGAAGAAAATAAAATACCCGAAAAATTTGGAACAGTTTCAAAAGAAATTTATTTTAACAAAACAAATCTGAAAGAACTTCAATGATATCTAAAAAAACTTAATCTTGATTCGAATCAGATTTGAATTCCTTTTCTTGTGATAAATAATAAAGATAATTGTAGTTATATAAATTGAGACAAGGTAATTATAGATTATTTTGATAAAAAAATAAAAGCTAACTCTGGTGAAAATTGTGAAGAAACTGCACTTACTTGATCTGGTATAAAGACTGAAACAACTAGTCTAAAAGATAGATTAAAATTTTTTGGTATTATGCTTCCAGCTGCTTTATCAGATAGTATAAACCCCTGTGAATTTGCTGTTATGTTGTTATTGATATCTAGTATACTTACTAAAACCAAAAGTAGAAGAAAAGCGTTGTTATCATGATGATTATTTGTTTTGGCTGTATTTTTGTGTTATTTTGGTATGTGAATTTGACTATTTACTGCTTTAGCTTGAGCACAAAATACATACTTAATAAAACTTATAGTCTGAATCCTTTGAATATTAGTATGACTTGCAAATTTAAAAGATTTCTTTCGATATTGAAAATGATTTGTTATGGAAGTACCATTTGGATGGAGACCAAAGATGGCTAGTCTAATAGAAAGGATAGCTTCTCCTGGATGAGCTTTTGTAGTTTGAGTGATAGTAAGTTTATTTCTATTGCCTTGTACATCTTGACCGTATTTTACAATACTTGGATATCTAGCTTCTGAAAGTAAAAATCTAAATTTATGGTGATATATATATTTGTTGGTATATAATATAATATTTGTATTACCTATGATAGTAATAGCAGTATTGGTTTGATTTGGATTTAAATCAGCAGAGGAGTTGGCTAAAATAAAGAAAAAAAATACAAGATTGATACATTTGATAGTATGATTGCTTATGTTGTGATTATGAGCTTATGTATTATTAAATTTATAATATATGTAAATAAATTATTCTATAGATTTGTAAAAAATATATTTAACTAAATATAATAATATTTTACTATGTAATTTATTTATAATGAAAAGATTGCTTTCTTTATTAGTCTTCGTGGTTTTTTGTATTATAAGTATTACTTTTGCTGGATATACAATCAACAAAAATGATAAAGTGCTTACAACTAAAATTAGCACACAGATAATCAAAACCAATGTTTATAAGAGTTTTAAATCATGTGAAAACCTTTCTAATAATATTGATGATAAATTTATGTCTAAAGTTAAATTATCTTTATGAAATAAGACGACAGTAAGAGAAATTGCTATTAAAGCAGAAATAAAAAATAAAATTTTAATTAATTTGGAAAATAAACTTGGTTGCCAAGATTATAATAAAATACAAACACCACAACCAGTTATAACACCGCCAATACATATAATATCTATAGAAACTTGATCAACCTGATCAACACAGTCTTTTTACTCAGATCCAGTAACAAAAGAAATGTGTTTGTGAAATTTACCTACAACAGCAAATAGTAATCATAAAGTTATACCATCATATATGATGTCTTCTCCTCATATAAATATGGAATGGCATTATAATATGGCTTACGAAACTTGTGCTTATGTTTGTAAACCAGGGTTTACACGAGATTGATCAAACTGTGTTACATTGTCTGTTTCTTCTATTTTGTCTGATTTGTGAATAACATCTACAGAAACAGTTTTAAGTTGAATAATTATAAAAATTCCAAGAATTATGTTGCGATATTGAAAAGTAAACCAACATATAAATTTAATAAATGGTAAATGGGAAACTGATGCTGATGGAAGAGCATGAGCAGGTGATTATCAACAACGAGGCGATAATGGTCGAGGTAATAGAAAGTTAGAATATTGTAAAAGATTTTATCCAGAAACAAAGTCAGTAGAGCCATTTGCATATGAAGTTAGTGATACTTGGAAGGATGCTGGTAATGTTTGATATTATGCTAGTATAAAACAAAGTTTTTTGTGTGTTCAAACACTTGGTTGAGGATGAGGTTGATCAAATAAACTAGCACGAAAAGAAATAGATAATAATTGTACTAGAAGTGATACTACATTTACATATCAGTGAAAAGAATATACATGGGCATGATGTAATTCTACACTTGGTAATGGTGTGGAAAATGGAATAAAAAATAATTATGGCCCACTAATAGGTAATAATCTTCAAATTAACAATTGTAATGGTGATTTACTTGAGACACAAACATCATATGTTTGATATTTGATTAAAGAAAAAGATATGTCACCATTTTGTAAAATAGATAATATTTTTGGTAAATTTTATAAACGAGATAGTAATAAAAATGTTGTATGATGAGCTTGAATTGCAAATAATTGCAAACATATAGAAGGTCAGGATGATTTTTTTGGAACTACAAATAATCCTAATTGTCCTTGTCCTGATGGTCGACATGTACCAAACAAAGAAGAACGAAATGTTGCTGTATCTTATTTTGGAGGTTTGGATATTTGAGGTCGAAATTGATCAAGTAATGGTATAGTTCAAAAATTACAATTACCATTATGATGATTTCTTTGGAATTTTAGTGTAGATGGAATTAATGAATCAGCATTGAATAGAGGATTCCAATGATTTGCTTGGTCTTCTAATAAGGCTTCTTGATTTCAACCAAGTCTTGGTAAGATCACAACTATTACATATTATAATACAGCTAATAATGTATCTTTTTCTAATAATGTGAGTAATGATTTATTACCTGTACGTTGTATAAGAAACTAAAAAATTAATGTTCAATTAAGATAAAAATTTTTTACAAAAGATCTAGTTCTTGAGCCTGATTATCAATAGGCTTTAGAATCCTAGATTTTTCTTTAATTTCGATATTGGGATTTGCATCAATGTATTCAATAAATTGATTGATTCAAAATTGAAGTTCTTTTTTAAGTGGTTGAAAAAGTATAGTTTGCTTTTTTGTTTTTTTGAGTAGTACCAAAGATTTATTAATATATTTTTGAATAGACTTAATACAATTATTTAGGTCTTCTAAATTGTCATATTGACTACAAATATCAAGTACATCATAAATAAATATTGGAATTTTTAAAGTGTTATCAAAATCATCAGGATAAAGTTGTGCAAAAAATCAAAGTTTTTTGAAATCCAAATATTCTTGAAGAAGTCCATTTGATGTTACTAGTGCAAAATCCCTTACTTGAATATTTATTAAACTTTCTTCAATTTCCAATCTTTCAATTTCTTCCCAAATACTAAAAGCTCTTATCATAAAGTTAGAAATTTCCATAGAATCATTAATTTCATTTCAAGAAATAAAGAAATTTTCTACCCAAGATTCATGTGCTCAAAAAATTGTATCAATATGTTTGATTACTTCTTTATCGCAAAACTTAATTTTTTGTAAAAATTCAATAAACAGATCTGGATCGCTGATGTGAAAAAGAGGATGTATATAAAAGAAATCAGAACGTGTTGATATTCAGTATTTATTATCCAGTACAACACCATATTTAGAGAGATCATTTCCAATCTTATTATTTATTTCTTGTGTAAATGTATGTGATCTTAGGTTCTCATCGTCGGGATATTCTATGTGATTTTGTATAACATCATAAATTTCATCAGAAATTTCTTCAGTAACATTAAAAGCTTCTGGGATATACATATTATTTTCTACAAATTCTACCTTACCAATAAAAAAATTATTCATAAGTGATTTAAATTGTTTTACTTCTGGAATATTATCACAACTTGATTGAATTACTCAAGCTATATCTTGCATATAATTATTGTTTCGTTTCTCTCTCAAATCTGCTGTGTCAAATCAAAGACGATTTAGCGGAATATTCTTTAAATCTAATTCTAAATTATTTGTCATATCATATATATGAATAAAGATAATGTGATATGATATAAGTATTTTATATAATAAGTCAAATATTTAAATAAAAGAAAAAAAAATTGATTTTTTTGTATCTTCCAAATTTTTCTTATTCATTTCAAACTTGGAGCAAAACTATATTTTCTATAATTTCTTGTTATAATATTATCTATTAAAGAATGTTTAGACAAGGCTTATTAAGCAATCTTTAGTATATAAAAAGTTTTTTTTATTTTGATATGGAGATTCTAATTATAAAGTTTGATTATTTTTTTGTATTTCTAATTCTTTTATCCTTTTCTGAAAATTTATGTAAGATATTGTCCTTTTTTTGTTTCTAAAATTGATCTCTAATTCTGATTCTCATTCATTTTCATGAAAAATATATTCAACTTGTTCTGTAAATCAAAGCTGTTCTAATTCAGGTTTAGTAAAATTTTCTTTTCAAAATAATACACTTATAATAGATTCATTTATCATATTGTGCGTACCTAAGAGATGAACAAAGTCATATTCTAAATTTTCTAATTCTTTTGAAATATTTTTTCCCATTTTTTTCGCTTGTTCTTTTCAATTTTCTGTTAATTGACCATCTGATCATTTCTCTCAATGTCTAAATGATTTTAGGATTATATTTTTTCATTTATATCTTTTATCATAAATAGTGAATATTTGATATATTTTTTTAAGATAAGGTAGTGCAATATTTAGTGGTTTAATATTACATTTTCATTGTAAAAAATCAGCAACTCGTTTTGTATCTTTTTTTCATGATGCTGTAAATTCTTTATTAATATCTTCTAGATAACCACAAAAATAGTGATGTAATCTTATATCTTCTTCTATATTTAAATTATTAATTAGTTCTTTAGGAAATTGACTTATTGCCATTTCTACTGTTTTTTTAACTCTATTTTCTTTAGATGATTTTACGAAAAGCTTCATAATTTATTATATTTGTATAATAAAAGTATGAATCTATTATATATACTTTTTTTGAAAAAGCAAAAATAATATGTTACTTATTGTCTAAAATTTTTACTATACCATTGTCTGCATCTACCTCTATTATATCTCAGTCTTTTAGAATTTTTGTTCAAAATTTGGTACCTATAATACATGGTTTTCACATTTCGCGACTGATAATGGCTGCATGGCAAGTTATTCATCATTCATCTGTTATTATAGCACTTGCTTTTTTCATAAGAGGAACATATTCTGGTCTAGTCATTCATGTTACTAATATATTTCATTCTATAAATGTATGGAATATTTTTTGATCTCTAATAATTTGAACCTTTCATACAACGAATCATTTACTTCAGCATTCACCAGTTACAATTTTAGTATCGTTACCATAATTATTGATATATCATTTTGCATTTATATAATCTACACAATTTTTTACATTACAAATAGAATATTGTAAATCTCAATCATAAGGGATATATTCTATAAATCAATTTTCTCTTTTTTCTATATTTTCTTTTATAGATTTAAGATATACTACTCATTTACTGATTTCTGAAACCAATGTATATGTAATATATTTTTTATCTATTCAAGATATATCAAAAAGTTTTTCAGCACACCTTTTCATAATAACAAACCCTTTATTGAATATATTTTTTCTTTTATCTCTTAATCACATAATAGATTGCATATATTTTACAATATGCTTTTGATCATATGAAAGTGAAGATATTAAAACATCAAAATTTGTTTGTTTTTCTATATGTTCTTTTTCTATATCTATTATAAACTGTTCTGTTTCTTTTTTTTTATTTAGAAATTGTAAGTTTTCTTTGATATATTTTCTAGATTCTTCTATTGATGGCACATCTGCATAAGAAGCCAATAAGAAGCTTGATAATTCAACTATATAATTAAAATCGTTATGATCTATATATTTTTTTGCTAAATATAATGCTCCATCTTTTTCAAAAGAAAGGTCTGCTAAAATAGTTCATTTATCTCGCAAGTTTTCGAATATTTCATCTCATGGATATTTATTAATTTTTTCTAGTTCTTCTTTGCATATCTTTTTATCAAAAATTAGACAAAATTGAAGAAATCAATTAAAATTCCAAATTAATTCTCTTACTTCAATAAGTAATTTTATAAGCTTAACTTCTTGTAAGCTGTTTATTTGGTCTATATTGTTTTTTTCATATATACTATCAATTTCATCTTTGATATTTTGTGTTTTTTTTGTTAAATCATCAATCAAATTAATCTCATTAAAAGAACGAACAAACATTTCTCTTGATAAAGAAATTAATTTGTTCTCTGGTATATATCAAAAAGAGGAGTCTTTCTGTCTAATAATCAAACAATCTATAGGGGTCCTATCTTTGTAGTGTTTGTCGTATCTATAGTATTTATTATATTCAGATCACCACAAGAATGGTGATACATTAGATATTACTGGATATAAGTTTTGATTTTTATTGTTTTCTATAAATGATTTAACTATATGTAATCAGTTGTCTTCTTTCTTTCATATTGTAGTAATTGGTCTTGCCTGTAAAATATATATTTTTTTATCTTCTACTGCCCATTCTGTATCCATAGGTTTTCAATAGTGTTTCTCTATTTTTTTTGCATATTCTGTAAGTTCCAAAATGTGATTATCTGAAAGTTTTTGACTACTTATAATTGTTGATTCGATATCTTCTTCTTTGGTTCATCCTTGTTCAATATCGATAACTATTTTTTTTGCCTGTTCAGAAATAGTTTTTTGAATAGTATTTGTAATCTTATTTACAATATAATTATCGGGGGTAATCATACCACTTACTACAGCTTCTCATACCCCATATCCTGCTTCAATCATAATTTCCTCAGTTTCTCATGTTACAGGATTTATCGTAAAACACACACCAGCAATATCACTATTTACCATCTTTTGGATTACCACAGCTACTTTAATATCTTTACGATTTATATTTTTTGCTTCGCAATATGATATAATTCTTTCTGAATCTATTGAATTATGACATTCAATAACTTGTTCAATAAGTTTGTCTTTGGTTACAAAAAGATAGGTATCAAATTGTCCGGCAAAACTGTCATCAATACCATCTTCTTTTGTTCCACTAGATCTTACAGCTACAAATTTGCAATTTAGTTCGTCGAAAGCATGTAAAATTTCTTTGTCTCGCTCATGTGAATTGAGTCAAAAAGCTTTTGTTGTAAGAATGAATCCATTAGGAACAGGAAAGCCAGCTTGAGTCATTTCTCAAAGAGAGGCTCATTTTCCTCAACAGGTATTTATATCTTTACTCGAAATTTGAGAAAACCATTTAATCATTTATGAGTAGTAAATATTAAAAGATAATATATTGTCTTAAAATTTAATATATATTTAATGCTAGATTACTATTTCTTATAAAAACCACTTGTTAGAATTAAAGCTAACTCAAATTGCTTCGAAGAAACAAAAAAAGCTTGTGATCTTTCCATATATGTTATCCTAAAATCTTTGTTATAATTTCTCATATAGTTTTGGGATTTGATTTTCATCATGTTCTTTTCATAACCTGTCATACAAAAAATCATAGGGTAGTGGTTTTTCATCACTTGTATTGTTGTACAGTCTCTGGATTCTCTTCTAGTACGAGCTTAACTATATTTTCAAGCTCTCATTGGTCTATTGCTGGAGCATCAAATCATTTTTCTTTTATAATTTCTTCTGCATTTTTGCCAGATTTTAACATTTCATCTATTATTACTTTTAATTGATTTTCTAATATTTTTCAATCTTTAACTATTTCTAAGAATTTTTGAAATTGTTCTTTGCTAAAGTTTAATTCGTTTATAGATTTGTAATTTTCTTTTGTCCAAGCTGAGATTGGTCAGACTATTCGTTTTGCTATTGTTTTTGGATCAAATCATTGTTCTTCAAAAAATAGAAAATAATCTAATATTTCTTTATCGGCTATGATTGCATTTATATATTCTTTATGAAATCAGAATTCTTTGAAATTTTTTATTATTTGATATGGGATTTCGAGTATTTCATTGTTTAATTGTTCTAGTATTTCATTGCTTAGAACCAATGGTGGCATATCTGGTTCTGGAAAATATCTATAATCTAGAGCATCTTCTTTGGATCTCATTAAATAAGATTCTCATTTGCTATCGTCTCGCCCTCTTGTTTGTTGATCAAATTTTTCTCATTTATTAAACAAATCTGATTGTCTATCATATTCGTATTGTATCGCTCTTTTGATAGCGGCAAATGAATTCATATTTTTTACTTCTACTCTTGTACCATAAGGATTAGATTCTTTTTCTCTTACTGAAATATTTACATCACATCTCATTTGTCATTTTTCAAGATCTGCATCTGCTATATCATTGTATCTTACTATTCTTTGAAGTTCTTTGAGAAATTCTACAACTTCGTCTGAGCTAGTGAAATCTGGTAATGTTACTATTTCAACAAGGGGAGTTCATGCACGATTAAAATCTAATAGAGCTTCTCATCATTGATGAATCATTTTACCTGTATCGGATTCCATATGTGCATCTTGTATATGAATTGTTCTTTCTGTTGAATATTCACTATCTACAAAAAATGGTACATGTCATTTTACATTTGTCGGTTTATATAATTGTGTAATCTGATATCACATGGGTAAATCTGGGTAGAAATATGATTTTCTATCAAATTGTGAGGGATTATTTATATCGCAATTAAGAGCTTTTCACAATAATAATGCTTTCCATAAAACCTCTTCACTCAATGTCGGCAAAGCTCATGGTTGTGCAGTACATACTTGGCATATATTTGAATTTGCTTGAAGTGTATCAAAATTTTGTTCATTTTTACATTGGCAGAACATCTTATTTATTGATTTTAGTTTGATGTGTATCTCAAGTCAGATTGTTAATAACATTTGTAAGTGGAAGATTAAATAAAATAATTGTTTTATTCCGCCAAAACGGAACTCGTTTCACTTAGATTCCGGCTGCAAAACTTAACCCTTTGACTTCGCAAAGGACGAGCGCCGGAATGACAAAATGAATATTAAAAGATTGATAGTTAATTGAGGGGGGTTTTCAATGATTTTTTTAATTGCAAAAACTGTTCTAATTATTATATATAACTATATTTTATTATGTCAATTATTTTCTATGAATAATTACAAAGAAGGTAAATTATATTTGGGACAAATATGAATAGATATAACTAAAATTACCAAAGACATCGGTGATTATATTTTTCAAAGTTTAGATTATGGCAATATAAATGTAGATAATATAAAATTGTTTGCAGCTCCACAGACACCACCTGAAGTAATTTTAGGTGTTTTATGATTAGATACTAAATATTTTGAATGAAAAAAAGTTCTTGATATTTGATGATGATTTGGATGAATGCCTTTTATATTGGAAAAATATGTAAATCATTATATAGTTTGTGATCCCTGTCTTGCAGCAGAAATAAAAAATGCTTCTATTGAAAGAGCATTGGTATCTCAGGAATTTATAATAGCATTTAATCAGTGAGCATTAAATGAACGTACAAAAGAATTAGAAAAACTTGAACTTAATAAAATGATGTGAAGTCCTGAATATAAAGAGACTATTAAACTAGTAAATTTTTCTTCAGAATTTTTGGAAAAAAAGAAATCTGTTTTAAATTACATAAATATGTGGAACGAATTTAATCAAAAACAACATGAAAATATAATCTTAAATGATTCTAGATGAGAAGATATACAATGAATAGAAAATAATTCTCAAGATATAGTATTGATTTGTCATATATTGGACAAAGATTATGTTAATTACAATTGAATTTTGGCAGAGGCATCTAGAATTTTAACTCCTGATTGAGAAATTTTGGTAGTAGAAGATAAAGATCAAGAAATGATAGATATATTAAAAAAATTATGAATACAGCGGGAAGAAAAATGAGGTAAAATTATATGCAGAATAAAAAAATATTAATTTTTTTCTTTTATTATAGATCTTATAGAATGCCAAAAAGAGACAATAATAAATCAAGCTCATAGTCATCAAGTAATAATTTCTGGAACTTCATAGATTGTATTTATAAACATAATCATTGCCAAACATAATATGGCTCGAAATGCACCATGTTCTAGATATTTATATTTTCATAGGGTTCATTTTTTGACCATCATTATTGTGAGACTTCTTACAAACATTGCACCTATACCTAGTCATAGTGCTATAATTATAATGTTTTTACTAATCGCGAAAGCTCATATTACTCAATCAAAAGAGAAGCTTGCATCTAATATCTCAAGATAAATAAAAAGTGAAAGTCAGACTTTTGCTGTATTTGTGATTGCATTTTCTTTCTTTTGAAGTGCTTTTGATATTCATTCTATCAATACATAAACCACAATTCATCGTAGTCCAGAAGTTATAAAACTTAATGCATTGGCTTGATCTATTTGCCTTGAGAAAAAGAAAAGTAATATAAGTGTTAAGATGATTCATATAGATTCTAGTTCTCAGATTTTTGTAAGAAATTTTTCTATAGGTCATATTCGATGGTTATTTTTTTCTTTATCTAAGAAAAAATTGAATCATACCATCATCAAAAATGCTCAGCCAAATCAAGCTATAACGAAATGTGATGATTGTAATATTTTTGCATAGGTATCTTGATCGAATAATGCTAAGTTTAGTGCTTGTATAGGATTTATTTTTCATACAATTGCAACTATTATCAATGGGAATACTATCCTCATACCAAAAACAGCTATTGCTATTCATCGAGTAAGAAATCTTTTCTGTCGTTTTTTATCCATCTTTTCCAAAATTTTTGCATTCACTATAGCATTGTCAAAAGAAAGAGAAATTTCTAATATTCATAATATAACTATTATAAGTAGTACTTCTAATCAGCTTATTATGCTTAGTCATTTACTAAATCATAAAAAGAATCCTATAAGCAAACAGATGGCTGTAAATATAAATGATCACTTAAAATATTTCATTTTTAAAAAATTGTAATAAAATCTTATTTAGATTATTTTTTTGGAGATAAAAAAAAAGACCAACTTGTTTAAAATTGGTCAGTTTCTATTTTATTTTTATTAGTTATTTTTTGATAATTGCTTCAATAGCTGCAAATCATCAATCTTCTTTTTCGTTTGTTATGATATATAATTCATCTCATGGTTTTCATTTGAAAAATGTAACAGCAGCTTGATTTAGAAAATAGATTTTACCATCGTCAGTCATTGCAGTAAATTTATTTTCGTCAGTTTTTGAAAGCATAGCTCTTACATGTTTTCTTTCTGCTGGATGGATCAATTTATATACAAATTTTCAATCTTGCATTATTTTTAATTTTAAAATATCTCATGGTATAAGCTTTGTTTTACTAGAATAATTTAATGGCACTGGATATTTTTTTTGATCTCATCATATCATAAAATATCAGTCAAATTTTCATTCAACTATTTCCATGTCTTCTTCTTCATATTTTTTTAATTCGGTATCTCAAATTGTTTTTTGTATTTCTTCATTTTCTTGTAAACTGTTTGTATCTTCTGGATCAAACTTTGATAATTGATTTAAAATCAATTTTAATCTTTTCATGTCTGTTTCCATATCACCAATAGTGTTTTGCAAAAATTGTATCATTTTTTGATACTTTTCCATTAATTCAGTTTTATTCAATCATTTAGGAGCAGTAGGTTTTACTACTTTAGTGGTGATTTTTTTTTCTTCCACTTTTTTTGTTGTTTCTTTTTTTTCTGTCATTTTTTTTTGTTATTTTTTAAATTGGATATATGAAATTATAAGTCTTTTTTCTAATATTGCAAATTTTTAGTGTTTATTTTTTAATATGGCCCGACCCGGAGTTGAACCGGGGTTGCAATCTTCGCAGGATTGCGTCCTATCCACTAAACGATCGGACCATTTAAAACTTAGAACTTAAAACATAAAGTTGAAAGCTTGATACTTTATAACTAAAAGTATGAGAATCTCAAATAATAATCAGATTTTCTTTATTGTTCTCTTTTTATAAAAAATATACTTGATATGTTTTATCTGATGCTTATAATCTCTTTATATATATTTTTATCATTAATATGGATATGAAGCATTTGAAAGAGGATTTTAAAGAAGAAGATTATAAATTTTTAAAAAATACTTCACTTTGGATCAAGGCACATCCTGAAAGAAATGTGAAATTTAATAAACAATTAAAACCAATTAGGAGACAGATTTTTGATAATCTTGAATTAAATATTTATGAAGGTAAGTGAAAATGTATAAATTTTGATGTTATAAACACTCTTTTTAGTGCTTATTTAAAGAGAGATAAAGATATTCCATCTTCTGATGTACTTAAAAGTATAAATGTAATGTTTGATGATGAAACTAGGATGAATCTGTTTGATTGTTTTCAAATTCTTAATATTATAAGATCACAAATTATATCTACAGTTGAGGATATAAAGTGATTTAAAAAAACATTTTTTGTAGATGATTGAGAGCCTATTTATTCTGTCTGACAAAACTCTTTGAATATAGATAATCATATGACAAATTATAATAATTTTTTATATAATAGATTTTTTCAATATGATTTATCATTTAAAAATGGTTCTTGTGAATTAAAAAATATAGTATATTGCTATATGTTAAAAGATAAATTTAAAAATTTAGATTTTTTTGATTTTTCTGAATCTAAAAATATTATCTATGTTGATTGAGTTGCAATAAATCTGAATATTCTAGCTAAAATCATGGAAGTATTGAATATATCAAAAAATCCAGATATAATAAAAAAAATTTAGAATTAATTTACTTAATTTTAGAAAAAAGCCACCTTGAAACTGTAAACAGTAGGTGGCTTTTAATTTAATTTTCCCATAATCTAAAGATTTTTTGTTTGTACATAGATTAATGTAGTCTTTTCAGGAAATAGATGTTTTCTATAACCAGATTCTGATTGTATATCGACAGGATTTCCGAAATTTATCAATAAAATCAGCTTCTGATTATCTATTATTATTTCTTCAAATAGGTATACACTGGATTTTATCTTTTTGAGAAATTTTTCCTGTGAGATTTCACCTATTCCCTGATCGTGGATAATAATCGAATTATAGATATGTGTTTTATGCATATCTTCTACATCACATCCAAATTGTTTAGATGCTAATTCGCTTATTATTTTTCTGGCTTTGTGATAATCTTTGATTTTATTACCACCTTTCTGTTTTAGAAAAAATTTTGTTTTCATTTTGAGATTTCCCCTCCTTGTGGGATTTAATTGTTATACAATAATTGTCTAAACAAAAAAACCAAATTCTGGTCTTTGGATTTTGTTTTTGTTTTTAATAAAAGTATATATATTTTTTATAAATTCAATGTTATTTATTATAATAAGCAATATTCCGATTTCATTCAAAATCTTCTACAATAGCTGTACAAGATTCCAACCAATCTCAGGAATTTAAATAGTGTATGTTTCATAGCATTTTATCCTCTTGTTTGTGTATGTGTCAGCATATGATTCAGTCACAATCATTTTGTCTAGCTGTTTTAATAAGCTTTTTTTCAAATCTCTTGGATCATCATGTCATCATAATTTTCACTATTAATTTGATTTGTTTTACCAATGAAAAATATTTTAATCATCTTTTTTCTCTCCATCTATTGTAAATTCTATTTATCATAAATACAAAAGATCACATAAGGAAAGAAATTGTAGATATAAAAAATAATTTTCACTCTATTCTATCAAATTTATCTCAATGGCAGATATAATATTTTTTATTTCATGAAATATAAATCATCTCTTTTATAAAACTTATGTTTCAATATTGCATAGGTAAAACTTTTCTTAGAAATTCATCATGATTTCCAGCTATATAAAATACTTTAGTCTGGTCTGCTTTTGCTAAATCTAATATATAGTGTAATAAATCTGTATGTCATTTTGGTCGTCAACCAAATATTTTTATATATCGACCATCTATAATATCTCAGTTTAAAATTAGGTTATCGCATTTGTTTTTTTGTAAAAATTCTAAGACTCTTTGGTGTTTAGAATCTTTGGTTCATAAATGTATATCTGAAAGTATTATAGTTTTATATTGCATTATTATTTTTTCTTATTTCATTTTTTCTGCCAAAATATTAAGTATAATATTGGTAATATTCATGCAGTATTGAAAATAAATAAAAATATAAATCGTACTAATTGATTTCATCTTCATGCTTTCCATAGAGCTATTGCTTTCCAAATTGCATCTCGAATAGCTAAAATAATAATTAAACCTATCGTTCATCATGCAATTATTGGTGCTGCTCAATTTGCATATAAAGTTGGTTCTGGTGTCATTTTTTTTTGTAATGAAATAAAATATATTAATATTTTTATTTATATAATGATTTAAACTCTATTGTAAATAAAAAAAAGCCTAGCTGGTGGTGTGTCAGCTAGACTTTAAAAATTATACTATCGTCTTTATTATTATATTATTTATTGTCTCAACCAAATCCCATTCATCTTCATCATCACATACCCATTCATTCTCCTTCTCACATTCATTTTCATTGTGGTAATCAAAGGTCTTTTACTATAGTTTGTATTTTTTCTCTATAGCTTTCCATCTCTTGTAATTTAGTGAATTTTGCTTCAGTATCGATATATTTTAAAATAGGTTTGTCTGCATTTAGTGTTTTTCGTGTTGCAAAGTCTCAATTTTTGATTGATTCTTGGACCTCTATTTTAAGTGCTTCTTTTTCAGCTCTTTTTGTATCCATTTCAGCTTTTTTTGTAAGCATTGTATTGAATTGATCTTGTGTCATATTAACTGTTATTCAATACTTTGTGTGTGCTGCTTTAAATGCAGTAAAATCTTTTGAGTCTATGGCTTTTTGTGTTAAATCCATCAAAGCTTGACGATCTGTTTCACTTAAATTTTTCATTCATTGTAATCATCACATCATTCATCATTTCATTCATCAATCTCTCATTCTCATGTTTCATTGTTTTGATTGAGGATCGCTTTGTTCGGTAGATGCAAACGTTAAAGCTCCAGCACTTGTTAATATAACTAATCATGCTATAGCAGGTAAAATAATAGATCTTTTTTTCATTTGTGTGTAGTTAGAATATAAAGTGTCATGTTACACCGCATTCATATTTTATGATGTAAGAACTGCGGTATAAGTAAGACCACATAAAAGTTTCATTTCTTTTAACTTTTTATTGGGGCTTACTATAATTTGACGTGGGGTATTATACTCATCTACCTTAAACTAAACTTAAATTAATTATTATTATCATATCTGATAACCATATCATTTGATTGTTTCAATCAGATTTTTTCATAATTTTTTTCTAATGTTTGATATATATACATCGAGTTTTGAATCTTCTTCAAAAATACTATCATTACCTCGTATTTCTTGTACGATAGTCGTTCTTGATATACTTCTTCATATACTTTCAAGAAGCAATTCTAGAATCATAAATTCTTTGATTGTAAATTTAATTTCTTTATTTTTTTTGAAAACTTTTTTCTGATCTTTATCTAAACGGATATCTTTGTAATCTATAACATCTTTTATTGCGACTCTTTTGATTATTGCATTTATCCTTGCAGAAAGCTCTTTTAAATCAAATGGTTTTACTAAATAGTCGTCTGCTCAATAATCAAATCATTCTAACTTATCTTCAATCTCTCATTTTGATGTTGTCATGATTATGGGTGTATTGTTTTGAGCTTCTCTAATTTTTTTACATATAGATATTCAATCAAGTCATGGAAGCATTATATCCAACAATATAATATCAAAAACTTGATGTTTAACAACCTCAATAGCATAGAGTCAATTTTCAACAATCAAAACATTGTTTCATTCAAGCTCAAGATATTTTTTGATATTGTCTGCTATGACTTTGTGATCTTCTACTAGTAATATGTGCATTTTTATTTTTTATATTATGAAAGATTTATTGTGAAAATTGTTCATTTTTTTATTTCACTTTTTATATCTATTTTTCGTCAATGTTTTTCTACAAGAAGTTTTGTCAGATACAATCATAATCAAAAACTTTTTGTGTCTGTTTTACTAAGGTCTGCTTGCCAAAATCTTTCTCGTATGTGTTCTATATCTTTTTTATCAATTCATATTCAAGAATCTTTTATTTCAAATTTATCTTTGTCCAAAATAATCTCTATCTTTCATCATTCATCGGTAAATTTAAATGCATTATCGAGTAAGTTTTTGATCATTATATTGAAACTTTGTGGATGTACAGATTTTATTATTTTTTCTGAAATATTGATCTTAACTTTTATATTTTTATGTTCATAAAATTTACTTATAGTGTCTATTGTTGTATGTGTGATTTTACTTATATCTGTTTCTTTAAATTCAAGATTTTGAGTGGATTCTATTTTGCTTATTGTTGTAAGTGTTTCCAATATACTATTCATATTTTGTAACTGTTGTTTGATATTATCCAATCAATTAACATATTTTTTGGATTTTTTGACATAATCTATCTCAGTACTGATTGCCATTAGAGGGGTTTTTAATTCGTGGGAAGCATTGGATACAAAATCTTTTAAACTCAATGTTTGTTTATGTATTTTTTCTAGAGTCTCGTTAAACTTATTGCTTACTCTATTTATTTCATCTTGTGGGTGTCATGATATATCTATCTTCTTCTGTAGATTATCTATATTTACAGTGTCTAGAAAGTTTAATAATTTATTTAATTTTTTGAGTGCTGTTTCTACAAAAAATAATGATATTATATATGATATTATTCAGAATATAAATATGAGATAGATGCTTGTAAAAATAAGATCCTTTTGTGCATTTACATGTTGAGTAACATTAGATACATATACTTTTTTATTTATAACTTTATATATAAAATAGTAATCATCTATCTTTACGATAGAATTTCGCCATTGTGATGAAACGACAGCTTTTCATTCATCGCTATCTATATCAAAAATCTCTGTTTCTGGTCATCTTTGTCTTCATAAGATTATTTTTATTCATATATTTCACATTTGTGGTGGGGGTCAAATCATTACTTTCATCTCTTCTTTTGAATATCGATTTTTGAAAAAAATAATATTTGCCACTACACCAAAAAGCAATACCAAAGCTACTGTAAATAATGTAAATTTGATACTGATCTGTGTCGATGTTTTGAGATTTTTATACCGAACTATTTTCGAAAGCTGTAATGACTTCACTTCGTTTGGGCTAACAGATTCTTTAATCTTGAGCGACGAAGGACAAGTTGTCGGTATAACTCAATCATCCAAAAAAACTTCGTTTCACTTGTTTTTTTTGCGGTTGAGTATAAATTTTGTTATTATCATTATTTGGTTTTAAAAACAATTAATTAAAATATTATTATTGTTTTAGTGTTCAGATTTGCATTCATTCTAATTGTGACAATGCATTGTTGCTGATTCAGTGCTGAGTATCAAATACTGATGTTCAATCTATTCAACATAACATATCTAATGTAGCATCTCATCATGGATGTTTACCAAATTCTGATGTTATATTATAAACTTTTCCATTTACTGTTGTCCGGCAGTTTGTTCTTGTATTGTGACTTTGAATATCTTGTAGTGTATAAGTTGTATCAGTTGGTATTGTTTGAATTGTAGTATTCTGCACTACTGAAGTTGTCTTTTGTGTAGGCTGTATAACTGCTTTAGAAGCACATCATGTAAATATTAGTCATGATAGTAATATTCATAACATAAGGATTCTCTTCATTTGTACTTGTTTATGATTTATAAAATATTGTGCTTATTATAGTCTTTTACCTTAAATTAAACTTAAATATTATTTATTTTCTATCCATCGTTTTTGAATCATAATTCATTCATGAAGATATTCATAATCTAATATTCATCAATTTTTTACTATTGTTCTAGCGGAAGCTAAATTATTTTTATCACAAGTAAGCATAACTTTATCAATTCAAAGTTTTTTTGCCTCTAATAAAGCTAATTTTAAAGCTTTAGTTGCATATCATTTTCATCTTTCACTAGGTTTTATTCCATGTGATATATGTCATCAATGTATCAATAGTTCTTTTGATAGATAGTGGCGAATGGCAGATCATCATATTACATTACCATCTTCATTTACAATAAAATATAATGTTCATGGAACATATCATGGTTTTAAATTTATTCAATCTTTCTGATCTTGAATTCTAGACAAAAATGTTTCATAAATTTCTTTTTCTCTAAATTGCATTTGTTTAGGCATAATTCCTTCTCCATTATCTAAGAATTCTTTTATCATTGAATGATATCATTCTTCGTGTTCTTGAGATGGTTGGACTAATTTTATATTCATTGCAATTTATATATATTAAATAAATATTCTTCATCCTGCTGTTTTTTCAATCTTTCATAATTTCAAAAGTAATGGCTCTACATCTTCTTCAACTGCTTTTTCGTTTATTCATAGTTGAACTGCAATAGCTTTTGATCACATAGGTCTATCTGCTTTACGAAGTATTTCTAAATATTTGTTGTGAAGGGGAGTCAAACCGCCTTCGTCGATTTTGGAGTGCAATATAAATTGATTTCGTAAAATGTCGCTAAGAATCTTTTCATTTCTAGAAATTATAAAATCTCTAATCTTGATGCACATATTGTGTATTTCTCTAGGTACTGCATCTACTTTGGAGCTTATTTGAGAAAGTATAGTATCTTCAAACTTGATTTTATATTCTGTGAGATATTTCTTTATAAGAATTTTTTTCTCTTCTGGTGAATAGTCCATAAAATGAAAATTATAAATGAATCTATTTTTGATAGGCTGACTCAGACTTTCTGATTTTGTAGTTGCTCCAATTAGTGTAAATGGATTTATTGGTATCCTTACATTTCATCATTCTGGCATCACCATATCTATCACGAAGTCTTCCATTGCTATATAAAGAACTTCTTCAATATTTGGTTTAAGTCTGTGTATTTCATCTATAAATAATATATCTCAAGATTCTAAACTATTTAAAATACTGACTATTTCTGATGGTTTAGATATAGCATATCATGTCACTGCTTTTATTCACATATTTCATTGCTTGGAAATAATATGAGCTATAGTTGTTTTACCAAATCCACTTGGTCATGAAAATAATATATGTCCCATATGACTCGCTCTTTTTTGAGCACTTTGGATAGCTGTCTTGAGTACTCACTTGATATGTTCTTGTCATATAAACTCGTCAAAACTATTTGGTCTGGGATGTTTATTTAAATCCAATAGTTTTTCTGTAGAGATTTTTTTAATTTCCATGATTATATGTATTATAAATCATTTGTTGTAATTATCTGGATCCTTCGTTTTACTCAGGATGACATTTTTCTGTTGTTCTCAAGATGACTAGCTTTTATATTTGGTTTAGTTGGTAATAGGCACTTGTAGAAGTAGCTGATTGTATTTTATAATTTCATCTATCGTTTATTCTAACTGTTCATTCTATGAGATATCAATTTCATACTATAAAACTAGTTGTTCATATTTTAGAATCTGATTCTAAATCAAACAGATCTCCATATCGTACAAAACTATTATCTCATACACTATATTTAGCTGTTGTGTTTTTTACTATTTTATATCTTGTTCATAATATCTCTATATATCAAATATTAAAAGATCAATCGTTTATCATATTTGTGTCTACATATACATTTGCTTGTGGTTTATTATTTGCTCATGTAGATGTTGATCAGGGTACTGTAGTAATTATTTCGTCTTTTACTTTGGATTGATTGAGACTATTTAATATAAGATATTTTACTTTAAATCTATATATAAATAATGCAACTTCATATCTAGATATTGGATTGTCAAATCATATACCATCTGATGCTGATACTATTCATAATTCCATTGCTCTATTGAAATAACTTTTCCATCGTGGCATTGCTGTTTCATCTAAAGTCTTTCAATCAAACATTCTAATTAGTGATGCCATAAATTGTGCTTTGGTAACATTATCTCATGGTGTAAATAATCAGTTTCATCATTTCATAAGTCACTTTTTACATACATTTGATATGTAAGATTGCATTATTTCGTCCAATCATCATAAATCTGTAAAATTACAATCGATTGGTGAATATCATGAACTTGTAACTGATAGATTTAATAGATTTGAAAATTTATCTAATATTTTTGCTGATGCATCTCTAGTTAGACTTCAAAATGGATTATATGTGGATGGTGAATTATATTGTGTCAATCAATTGTCGTACATTCGATTAACTGCTTCTGTAAGTTCTGGATCGCTGCTTACATTTGTTCATACAAATAAATTTCATAGATTTGTTCATAAATTCTCTTGTGTCGGTGGTATAATATTTCATGTTTGTGTATATTGTGTCTGTATTTTACCTATAGTATCTAAACTCATAGCTTTGAGTTGAGCATTTTCTACTATGTTTTTTAGTCTAAATATCATAATTGCAACTTCGTATCTTGAACTATTATTTTCCATATTATTCATATTTGTTTCTTTTGTGAGTCATATAGCTTTTCATTTTAGATAGTATTCATTTCGTCGTGGAGTTTGATTTTCATTTGAGGACTTTTGTTCAAATATTCTTATCAAAACTGAAATAATTTGAGCTTTTGTTAAATTGTTTTGTGGCATGAAATTATTATTTTTTCATTTCATTATGTTTCGTGAACATACATTTGATATATAATTTGTAAGTTCAGGATTCATTATATTGGAATCTTCAAAAGAACAATTATTATTTTTTACAAGTTGGCTGTATCAAAATTTTATATAAGCTTGAGCAATTATTTTTGCTGTTTCTTCTCTTGTTATATTATCATATGGTCTATAACTAGTTGAATTGTTGTACTTTGTAATTCAATTTGCATACATCCAAGCCAATGCCAAATCAAATTCTGTTCCTCAACTTAAATTTGTTGTTGTTTGAACTGTGTTTGTAGTTTGAACTACTGTATTTCATGTATTTTGTGTTCAAGTATCTGATGTTCATGTGCTTATTTGAGAATTTATATATGAATTAAGAAAATTATTTTGACTTGTATTATCTAGCAGTCAACCTGAAATATAAATCTTTTTTGTTATAGGATCTATTACTATTTCTTGTCAAAATGTCGTAGAAAGTATGAAATGAAAAGCAAAAACTAATGTTAGACTTAATCAGATTTTTATTGAATTTTTCATTGATGTAATTTATTATTTAAAGTAAAATAGTTTATAAATAAGGTTGTCTATATTTCAAGATGAAAGTTTTATCTGTCATTCCGGTGCTTGTCCTGTAAAGGGTTATTGTTTGAAACATGTCTGCTGACAGGCAGGTCGGAATGTACTAACATTATTTATGGGGCTTTTCCCGCCCCAAACCCCAGGACCAATTTTTTTGCCTTGATGCAAAAACATTGGATAAAAAAATCAAGTCGCACAAAATCACTCGTTGTGCGACAAATTTGCTTAGTCGATATGGTTTTTGCAGTAATAAAAACATATGTATTGCTATGGGATAGATATGACAATATAATAGACGAAAAAGTTTAATAAAAAATTTCTTGAATTATATTATTGAAAGCTTAATAAGTAATTACTTTATAAATAATTATTAAAATGATTAAAAGAATTCTAACTTGAATACAGGCTACGAGTGATCAATTTCATATTTGAAATTATTTTGGAGCCGTTAAGCCTATTATTGAACTGTCTGATAAATTTCCCGATGCGGAAATATTTTTATTTACAGCAATAATGCATACTTATACTAGATTACATGATGCAGAAGCTTTAAGAAAAAATGTTATAAATTCTCTTAAATTGTTGTTGGCTTGTTGAGCAGATCCTAAGAGATTTTTGATTTATAGTCCTGCAGATGTGCCATGACATGTACAATTGAGCCGGATTTTATCTTGTTTGACTATAATGTGAACTATGGAAAGGATGCATAGTTACAAAGATGCTTTAGCTAATTGAAAATCATGAGAAATATGAGTTTGAACATTTTGTTATCCAATACTAATGGCAGCCGATATATTAATTTATGATACAGATATTGTACCAGTTTGAAAAGATCAAAAACAACATTTGGAATATGCTAGAGATATGGCAATAAAATTTAATAATCAATATTGAGAAACATTTAAAATTCCCGATGCATATATCAATGAAGAAGTAGCTATAATACAATGAATCGATGGTCGCAAAATGAGTAAATCTTACAATAATTATATTTGATTGCTGGATGATGAAAAGCAAGTTTTGAAGAGAGTAAAGCAGATACCTACAAATACTCAAACAGTTGAAGAATCCAAAAATCCTGATGAATGTAATGTCTACAAGATATTGAAATTATTTTTAAATGAAGAAGAAAATATTGCAATAAGAAATAGATATACAGCATGATGACTTAGTTACAAAGAAGTGAAAGATTATTTATATGAAAAGATTATAGCATTTTTGAAACCTATTCAGGAAAAATACAACCAAATATCTGATCAAGAGATTTTGGATTTATTGGAAAGAAATGCTAAGATTGTAAACGAAATTGCCAATAAAAAAGTAGAGGAGGTATATAAAAAAATTGGATTTAAATTGTAAAAGACTGTCATTTCGACTGAAACGAAGTGAAATGGAGAAATCTCTTAATAATTATTTTAAAGCGATCTCTCGACTTTGCTCGAGATGACATAGTAAATTTTAAATACTGAATTGTATTTTTATGTTGCTAGAAGATTGAGAAAGGTGAGTTAGGATAAGTAAAGTAAAAGAAGAAAATAAATGTGTATATAGAATAAACTGAGTATTGGAAAATGAATTTTATTGTAATCAATGTTCATTTAATGATACAAGAGATATCTGTATATCTAGATTGATTACAGTATTAAATAACAGAGATTTTGAAAAAATTGATAAAAACATTTTACCATAATTCATAGATAGATGACAAAGTTGATTCTTCTTGCAGGGAACAATAAACAATCCAACTGAGAGTGGATAAAAGAAGTGGAAGATAAACTTTCTGATCTTTTTGATGAGACATCACTTCAATATTATAGTCATCGACAACAAGATAAGCCAAATATTGATTTGGAATATGAATCAAAAATATTTATACAAAATATAGATAAAACAGATGATTATGTAATATTTGCAAAATCAGCATGAACTATTCTAGCTATGAAAAATATTTTTGAAAACTGACTACAACCCAAAGCATGTATTTTTGTAGGTGTACCTATGGGTATGATTTTTCGTAACGAATTTCCTTATCAAAATTGGGTAAAAGATATTCAATTCCCAATACTTTTTATCCAAAAAACAAGTGATCCTGCTTGTAGCTATAAGGAATTGTTTGATTTGTTTTCTGGATTTTCAGATAAGTTTAAATTTGAAGAAGTACCTTGAAGTACTCACGAATATCAAGATGTAGAGCTGTTGAAAAAATTAATAAAGGAATTTTTGAACGAAAAAAGGACCGAATAAAATCCAGCCCCTTTTCTTATAAATACTTTTACTTCTCTATCATACAATCGCTATAAATCAGTTCAGCAAGATATAGATAGACTGCTGCTTCTCTTAAACAACGGAACTGTCTATTTTTAAAATCTTCATTGGATTTTGTCTTAGAACGATATCCGTTTGGTGAATTACCTAGTATCGAAATTGCTTGATCGTTCAGTCTCTTTATCTCTTTGTATTCTTCTGGAAATTTTATTTCTACTTTATTTTTTATCAAAAGACTATCAATATAGTCGCTTTCAATAAAAAGGTGTCCATAAATTTCCCAAGAATCGTATGTTTTATCTGTAAATTTCACAGATAAAGCACCAATTTTTAATAATTTAACATTTATTTCCTTTTGGGCAAATGTGTTTTGCTGCAAAAACAATGAGATAACTAAAATCGCTAATACCTTAAATAAGCTTTTCATTTTAAAAATAATTTGTGTTTAGGCTTTATATTTAACATATATTTTATAATTATTTTATGCTAAATGTCAATCTTATTTTTTTGAATTGACTTTAATCTTTAATATATTTTTTTCTAAGTTCATAACTTATTATTGTAGGTATATAGAAGACAAGATCTCCTATGATTTTTCAAATAAATATACCCAATTGCATATTATTGATATTAGATAATGTAAGATACATTATAGCTGGTCTTACAAATAATGAATCACTAATTTCCGCTACACCAAATTCCAATAATATATTTCTTAAGCTTTTTATAAAAATATTTTTGGGACTATGTTTTAATCTTTTGAGTTTATAGATTTCTTGAAATATCATTGTTCAATAGAATCAGATGTTTTCTCCCCGTGTTCCGGATAATGCAAGTATAACAATGTTTGATGTAAAAAATGAAGCAATCGTTGGTAAGGCCAATGCTCATAATGTTCAAGATATTTCTGCGATTCAGTATCTTTTGATTCGTTCTTTAATTTTATTTTTCATGGTATCTGATTTATATATAAGTTGATTATTTAAATTTTAAAGTTTATTTTTATAAATGGAATTTTAGGATGTATACTATTGTTGGTTAAATGATGATGACGAAAAATAGTGAGTGCAGATTTGTATAATTCTTCATTTCATGCAAAGTGATGCGTAAGTTCTTCTAGTACATAAGAATATAATTCGCATCAAAGTCATCAATATAAAGTAGCAAGAACACAATCGTTTATATCAAAACCAACAAGATGAATTTCTTCAATTTTGTTTTTTTTCAAAAAACTTAATATTTTGTGCTGATTTTCCAATGCAAAACATGAACGATTTGTTTTTTCAATATACAAAACATTCTGTTTGTTTTTAAAATAATCTAAAATACTTTGATCTGTATGTCCTGCATTCTCTTTAGTTATTGTCCAATCTGTTTGTTTAAACATCATTGAATCTTTGGGAGCGTAGTATTCAACTACAACATAGGCATCATACGGAACAATATCCAAAAATTTACGAATCTTTTTGGTAATTTTTAGAGGACAACTTCATTCAAAAGTTTTTGGTTGTGTATCAATAATAAAGAGCGCTTGTTTTGTTGTTGCTTTCGGAATTATCATTACATTCTGAGTTTAAATTAAATTTTTGTTTAAAATTCTAACTATATGTAATCATTATTAAAAACAATATAATTTATTTTTCAATCCAATCTACAAAAACATTGTAATCATGAGCCATATCAATATCGTGTTTTAATTTCTTTTCTATGTTTGTGATTGCATAGATTACTGACGCGTGATTTTTTCATCAGAGATAATCTCAGATTTTTTCTAATGTCCATTTGAAATATTTCTTTGCAAGTACCATGAGTATCTGTCTTGCATTGGTAATTTCTTTTCTTCTAGATTCAGATTTAATTTCATTTACTGAAATGTTGTAGTATTGAGCTACTATTTCAACGAGTTTACCAAAGTTTTCAATATTTTTAGTATTTGAATGACTTATAGTTTCATTTGTTTGAGTAAATCATTCTTGAGTATTGTATCATAGAGTTTTGAGACAAGCCAATACATCACTTTCTGTTAGTTCTCAGTTTCAAGAAAGTTTTTTTCTCGTAAGTAAAATATTCAAAGCTCATTCGAGTTCTCTTACGTTTGTTTTGATATATTTTGCTATGAGAGATAGCTGTTCAAAGTCTATATATTCTTGTTTTATATCCAGTTTTGCTTGAAGGATTGCTATCCTAGTCTCAAAATCTGGTGCTTGTATATCTGCTACTAATCCAAATCAGAAGCGACTTTTTAATCTTGGTTCTATTTCTGTAAGTTCTTTTGGTGGACGATCTGAAGTCAGGATAACTTGCTTTTTTTTACTGTGAAAATCATTGAATATATTGAAAAATATTTCTTGAGTTTTGTCTTTTCATGAAAGTATTTGGACATCATCTATTAGCAATACATCTACATTATCAAATTTTGTCATAAGAGTTGATAATTTATTTTTTTTGATTCAATCAATAATTTCATCGATTAATTTGGTGCATGGTAAATAAACTACAACTTTTTTTGGAAAAGTTTGAATTATTTCATTGCCTATAGCTTGCATCAAATGTGTTTTACCAAGTCATACATTTCCATACAAAAATAGGGGATTATAGGTTATACCTGGGTTGTCAGATACTGCTTTGGCTGCTGAAAATGCAAAATTATTGTGAGATCAGATTATAAAATTATCAAATCTGAAATTTGGATCAAATAAAATTCATAGATAGTCACTAAATTCTTGTTTCATATTTTCATGTCTTTTTTCTCATTCTGAGATATTACTTTCTTTTATATTTAATAATTTTTTTAAGTTTAGTAGCAAGTCACTTCAATTGTTAAATGGAGAATATATAGTATATTTCACTTCAAATTGTGGATTATAGACAGTATGTATAGCTTCTTTGATTCCTTTCGCTAAAAATTTTTTAACCTGACTAAGAATAAATTCGTTTGCTACTCATACATATACTGATTTTTCGTGTTCATCTATATTTATTATTCATGTTTTATTTAGAAATGAAAAAATCTTCTTATGATCATATTGGCTTGATAATTGTAGAATAGTTTTTTCCCAAATATCTAGCAAAAATGTCTTTTTTTCTGAATCATAATTTTGTACCATATCTATTAACATAAATTCAAAGGTGGAATATAAAAGACAAGAAACTTATTTTTGTAAAACAATGTATCATAAATGGTAATTTTCATTTCTTACATGTTCTACTGGATTATAATATTCACCAAAATCTTTTAATATAAAATTTTTACCAGTTTGTTTAAAGTCGTTTATTTCGTATTTTGTTGTAATTTTTCAATTTTTTACTAGGTATGAATCTGGTAAATGATATGTCAAAAAGACCACACCTCATCTGTTTAGATTTTCATATAATTTATTTAAAAAATCTGATATTATTCGTTCTTTTTCAAGGTACATAATTATGTTTTTTATGATTACCATATCGTAGTTTTTGTCTAATTTGAAATCTTTTATGTTACAATCGTAAAATTTTATATTGGGATGGCTTTTTAAATATTCTGGATATGATGTAGTATCTTGATCGTGACTAACAGCATCTACCTGTGCTCCATAACTAGCTGCTAATATACTAAAATATCCTCTTCATACTCCAAAATCCAAAACCATTTGTGGCTTTTTTGAATGAATGATATCACTAACTAATTTTGCTCATTCCATTGCTATATTGTTATTATTCTAAAAATGCCTCTAAATCTAATATATCTATTTCATCTCTTGTGTGTTTTAGATCTTCAAGTGTAAATTCGTGAGTTTTTTTGTCAAAAGCTACACAACAGTCTTTTATCAAAACAATCTTATAGTCTCTGTCGTAAGCATCTTGTACAAAGCTCCTAACACATAGATTTGTGAGTATCCCACAGACAACAACATTTTCTATTCAACTCAATTCTTCTTCCATGTGTGTTTTATAAAATGAACTTATTTTGTGTTTTTGTATAACTATGTCTGTAGAAGATTTTTCTATTCAATCCATTATATGAGAATTTATATTGTGTTCTGCAAAATCTCATTGTTGTTCAATATGTCTAGTAAATATTATTTTGTAATCCATATTTCTTGCATAGTTCAATAGATAGTTTGTTTTAGCTATAAATTCTTTCAGATTTCAAACATAGTATTCTGATTGATCGTCAGTCCATGCATTTTGTAAGTCTATCAATACAATTGCTGTTTTTGTTTGCATATTATTATTTATTTTTTAAAAATTTAATTTTTGGATACTGTCCAATATTTCATCATTTGTTGTATCTGGATTATCTTTGATTTTTATATCAGAGTCTATACCTTCTTTATCAATATTTCTCTTGGATTTTCAAGTGTATCGTTTTGCTTGTGTGTATTTTAGCATAGATCAATCAACATAGTCTATGATGTTTTGAACTGATCATTTACCAAATGTTTTTTCTCATATTAGTAGTGCACCAGCTACATAATCCTTGATGGTTCATGCAAATATCTCTGAGGCAGATGCTGATCATCAGTTTATCAATACAATAACATTCTTGTTTATTTTAAATGGTTTGTTTATTGCTTTTAAATCTTCAGTACCGTATCTGTCTTTGATTGAAACCGTAGTTTCTCAAGTAGGGACAAAATATCATAGCATATCTGATACTTCTTTCAATCATCATCATGGATTGTTTCTTACATCAAATACATATTTTGTACAGTCTTTTAATTTTGACATATTTAAATCAAAATCTCTATCTATTCAGAATGAAAACATATGGATAGCCATATAACAATAGTTGTTATCTAATATTTTTGATTCTATATTCTCAATTGTTATTTTTTCTCTTGTGACTGTAAAGTCTAATTCCTTATCTCATCTTCTAACTTTTAATTTTACAGCAGTTCATTTTGGTCACTTTATCATTTTAACTACTTCTGTAAGATTAGTTTCAGATGTTATTTCTTTATTTTCTATTTTTATAATTATATCTTGTGCTTGTATGCCAACTTTGGCTGCTGGAGATCATTTTAGTGGACTAACAATAGTTACTTCTCATTTTTTATTCTTTTCTAGATATGCTCATATTCATTCAAACTCTCAATTGATATCTTCACTAAATTGTTTTGCTTCTTCTGGAAGGAAAAATTCTGTATATGGATCATTTATAGACTTTACCATTCATTTGATTGCTCAATAACTCATTGTATCGTCATTTAAAGCATTTTCGTAAAAATAATTTGATTTTAATGTGTTATAAACATTGTCCATTATTTTATCTTGTGTGCTTATATTTTGAAAATCTAGTTTTTGTAGTTGGATTAATACATCTGATAATCGATCTACAGATACTTGTTGTCATGATAGATATGGTACATCTATTTGTAAATTACTTTTTATCAATGTAGAAACTTGCTTCTGTGTGATTTTTTGAGATACTTTAAGATCTATTTTATTATTTGGTAAAAGATCCATATATACTCATTTTTGTATTGCATCATAAACCCTTCAAGTCTGTGCTAAATTTTTAAAATTTAATTTGATATATTTATATGATTTGGGTATATCTGCTCATATTGTATTGAAGTATATTGTAAAAAATTCTCCAAAATTTAGAAAATATTCTGCTTTACTTATGGATAAACTTAGTGTTAAAAACAATAAAACTATAAATATTTTATGGATTTTCATGTATTTTATGGATATTAAAATTGTTCTTGGTTTGTTTGTAATTTGTATATTAATGATTGGACTATTTTAATCAATAAAATATACCAATAGATTGATTATAAATAATTAATTTTTTCTTTAAATGCGAAAGGAGGACCAATAAGTCCTCCTTTTCTTTAGAAATGTTTAATCTACATTAAGATGAAATCATTAACACTGAAGCAATTTTTGATTACTGCAGTAGAACCATCGGTAAGAATTAGCTGGTTTCCATGTTCTTTGAATTCTCCTTTTTCTATTTCTACTTCTGCAACGACATAAGAAGTCGCCTGACCATTTAATTTTTTTACTTTTTCTCGTAATTCTGGTCCGTGAAATACGATGGTCTTTGTAATCTGAGATCCGATTACTCCATGTTCTTTGTTTAGCGTTATAAACGCTTTGGTAACTGAACTTTTGCCCATAATCTAAAAATTTGTTTTTAATTATTTTGTTTTTTTTCCTGAAATAGGAGCTTAGCAATACTTATTTTAATACTAAAGTCAAGCTTAATTTAGTATTTTTTAATAAGCTTTGAGATACTTCTTGAATAGATCTCATTTTTCTTCAAAATTTTTTCGTATACTATAGCTGGGAGATGCAGTGGAAAGCAAACATATCTTTGTTTTTTCTGTATTTTTAAATGCAAAATCTACAGCCAATGACATGTCATCAGTTTCAAAAAATTTTATATTTTTATTATCTTTTAATATTTCTTTTATTCTATTTCAAGATGGTGAAAATAGTACTATATTTTTTATTTTAGAATTGTTTATGTATTTTGCTAATTCGTCAAAATTATATCATCTATCAGTTCCTCACAAAAATATTGTATCAATTTTTTCATTGAGTGTTTTAATGGCTTGTATTGTACTTTCTGGTGTGGTGGATATTGCATCATCATAAAATTCAATATCGTGATATATTCATACAAATTCTAATCTGTGTGGTAATCCAACAAAATCTTTAATGGTTGTTTCGATTCAATTTATATCAATTCATAATTGATCCAAAGTAGCCAAGACTGAACATATATTTTCTTTATTATGTTCTCATAATAATTTTACTCATTGTGTAGAAAATAATTTTTCTCAATTTTTTGTAAAAAATCAGTTTTCATATCAATAATATCAGCCTTTCCCGTATGATATTATGTTTTTGTATTGCTCTTGTATGTCGCCATATTGGTTTAATGTGTTTTGACAAACTATATTTATATCTGATCATTTTAATATTTTAAGTTTTGCATCTAAGTAATTTTGAAAACCATTGTGTCGATCTAGATGTTCGGGAAATATACTTCACAATATAGATATATAATTTTTCTTATTTAAAAATTCTAGCATGTAGCTTGATATTTCACATATTATATAGTCATAATTTTCTTTGAAGTCTATTTCAGCCAATACAGGTTTACCTATATTTCAAATCAGTTTAACTTTTTTTCAAGAAGCTTTGATAGTATAGTATAGAAGTGTAGATATAGTAGATTTTCATTTACTAGCGGTTACTCATATTATTTTTCATTTATAATTGTCAAATAATATTTGCATATGTGTTGTTATTTTTTCTTTTACAGGTATTAATTCTTTGTTGAAATTGATGGATGATCAAGATGTTTTGATAATGATATCGTATTGAGATATGTCTTTTAAATAATCTTTTCAAGTTATGACTTTTATTCAATCTGGTATATCTTTGATTTCTTGTCGATCTAATATTGTTATATTTGATGAATCAATATGATTTGCTAACAAGAAATTTAAGCTAGCTTTTCATTCTAAACTAAATCACAATATAGCTATATTTTTGTTTGATAGGTCTGATATTTTCATATTTATCCAATTATTAAAAGCTTTTATTGAGCCTTGAAAATATAAAAAAAATAGATTCTATTGCAAAGCATATTTTAATAATTAAAAAATTTCTACTTATATATTCTATATAAAATGGAAAAATTTGATAAATTTATAATAAAATCTTGTTCATTTGATGATAAAACACTCAAGGCTGTTTTTAATTTTGCTTTTGATGATAATATTTTCTTTTCTGAAGAAATAGATTTTACATGTAAATGATTTGATGTAAAAAAGAATCTAGATAAATCTGTTTTGGATTGATTGCTTTTTCATACTTCTATAGCATTGGCTATTAGTTATTATAAACTATGTCCAACAAAAGAAATTATAATTGAAAACTGATTTTTGGATGATGAACAGAAAGTATTTTGGAGAAAATTTTATATAAATGGATTGTGAGAATATTTTTTTAGAAATCAGATTTCTCCTTTGGATTTATGTTATTTTATAAACACAAACAATGAAGCTATTGAGTATAAAAAGTTTAATGTTGATTGAGAAAAGGCACTGGTGACACTTGGATGATGAAAGGATAGCTTGTTTGTGAGTGAATTATTTCAGGAGTTTTGAATAGACTTTGAAACTTGCACATTTGGTAAAGATTATATATTGCACAAATCAGTTGCTGAAAAGATTTGAAAAGGAAGATTGGTGATAAATAGGTCAATAGATCCCAAACTTTTTGATATGAACAAGCAATGATATTATAATTGACATGTACCAATTACTGGTATCATAGCTTTTGTATTGGAGATTGCTGCATATTTGTATGATTATCGTTATATAGTTTTGGCCAATGAAAAAAGTGCCGATGAGCCAAATACATATATGGACTGAATTTCTATAAATCATCAATATAGCAAAAGTTTTGAATTTGAGAAAGATTTTGATCTATATGTAAACAATTATATTTCATCTGATGTAAAATATTTCAGTTTGCTTAGATGAATGTATGAAATATTTATCGCTAGAGAATTTATAAAATATTGAAAATATTTTGATGTATTTAGTAGTTGTAATAATAATTTTAAAATAATAGAAGAAAATAAAACGACAAGAGATAGACGATGTTGTATGTGTCCCAAATGTGCTTTTGTTTATGCTATATTTAGGCCTTTTCTGGACGATGAACAAACAAAGCTGATTTTTGGAAAAGAATTGTATAGTGAAATCTGATTGGAATGATTATTTAAAGAACTTCTGGGTATATCGTGAATTAAACCATTTGAATGTGTTGGAACCAATGAAGAAGTAGTTTTGGCTATGTATATGTATTATAAAAAGATTAAGGATGACTCATTAGAACTCCCATTTGTATTGTGAATGTTTGAAAGAGAAATAATATCCAATATGAATGAATATGATTTTGATGTATTAGAAAAAAAACTTCTAAATTTATATGATAATGAAGATTTAATACCTGAAAATATAAAATCTAAATTGATTATTAAATATAAGATTAGTTAATTTTTGTTGTAACTTGTTTATAAATATTTTCCATTTTCTCTACTGTTTCATCTCGAGAAAATACTTTTGTTGGTATTGTATCTATTTTTCATTCCAATATTTCTTGTATTCAATTTGATATTTCTTGTGAGGATCTTGGATTGATAAATTTTACTTTTCATCGTACAACTTCAGGTATGGATGCTATATTTGTTGTCAGAAGAGTTTTACCCATAGCTACACTTTCTGTATGTACAGATCCAAATCATTCTGAAATAGAAGGAGCTATAACTATATCTGAGCATGCTATTAGATTACGTAATTCGTCCATGTCGAATCAATCAAAAAGTTTGATTTTATCAGGATTGATTTTTATGTGTTTAAGTATTTCTTGTCTTATTTTTTCTTTTCTTTTGGAATTTATAAGATTGAAAACCAATTTTATATTTGGGTTGATTTTCAATATTTCTGGTATAGCTTTTACTAAATAATCTATTCATTTTGATTTTCAAGCATGTCAGTAATAGAGTAGTATAATATTGTTTTCTAATCAGTATTTTTGTTTTGAATTTTGTATTTGAGAGTCGTTTATTTGTTTTGGATTCCAAAAATTTGTATCTACTCAGTTGTGAATCATTTTTAGCTTTTTATCTGGTATATTGTAACTTATCCTAAGTGAGTTTAATGTGTATGTAGATACACAATGATATATGTCATATGGGAACTGGAATATTAAACTTTCAAAAGATCTATAAAAAAATCAATAAAACTTTCATTTATAAAAATTTCGTAGTTTTCAAAATATTTCGTGTATTGTGAGTATTACTTTTTTGTGAAATAATAATCATAAAATAGATGCTGGTATAGCTCATCCATATGTGCTTGTATGTATTATTTGTATTTCTTTATTTTTCCTCAATATTTTGATTCATAGAAATATAGAAGAAACAATAAATCTGATTCTTGTTTTTCATGTCCTGTAAAATGTGATATGATGGATATTTTCTATCCCGCCATTGCGGGATTTCGACTCTGTCTCAATTTTTTTTAAATTTTTATCAAAATGACTTGTAAGTATATGTATTTTATATCACTTATTTATCAATCTTTGTATTATGTTTTCAAAAACGGTTTCTAGTCAGCCTTTGTGTGGTGTGAAATAATCTAATACAAATAATATTTCCATTGACTAATTGCGAATTAAAAAATTAAGTAATTTGGCTTTGCTTTCTATATCTAACTAGATTTTCTTATACAAAAAATCCAATTAATAACAATTCAAAATTTAGCACTCTTAAATTTGACAAATTTAATAAATGTATATATAATTGTCTTTGTATCACATTTTATGGATTTAAATAGTTTGATGTGAATAAAAACAAAAATTCATGAACATTTAAAATGCTGAATTGAACATAGGGTTCATAGGCATATTTGTAAACATTGACATAAACATATTCATAGAGCTATCCATCATATTCAACATGCCTATCATAATCGGTTACATGCTTGAGAATTGGTATTGATAGTTGGTATGCTGTTTTTTTCGTTTATGTTTGCTTGAAGTACTGGCTTACCAAACAACTCTACTTTTGATTATCCTTTAAAAAAGGTTTCTACTCTTGAATGTAGAACTCTTTATCGAGATGACATGCCAGATAATTGCAAAATAGATTTACCAATTATTCATTGAGCAAATTATGATAAATATCAAGATTCTGCATGATATAAAGATATATATACAACAATGTTTTGAGCATCTTATTCTGATAATCGAAATTGAGCTGTATGAGCTCATGATGGTACTGATATAGCTACTGCTCGTTGAACACCACTTTATTCTATATGAAATTGAAAAGTATATTTTGCTTGATGGAAAAACGGATATGGTAATGTTATAAAAATAAAATATCTCTACAAGTGAGAATATATATATGTTGTATATGCTCATATGGATACTATAGAAATTGAACAGTGAGCAACCGTAAGTAGATGACAACGTATATGAACTGTATGAAATTCTGGTAATACATTTGGTGCTTTGTGATGATATCATGTACATTTTCAAATTGAAAAAGATGCCTGATGATGGCCAAAATATGCTTTCTTAAATTGTCCTGATTTAAGCAAATGAACTTATGAAATAATTCAAAAATGATTTTGTAGAGAACAGCTATTGGCAAATGATTATGATCCTATAAAATTTATAGAATGAAATTATGCTATGCCTCTACTTGTTGAAAACAAGCCACCGGCCGACAATAAAACTATAAATAATGTGGTACCGGCCAATACAACTACAAATATAGCTACATGACAAGTAGTCGTAAATGATATAACAAAACCTGTAAATGGTACAAGTGATGTAGTAAATATTCCAAACAATGTAGTTGCTGACAAAGAAATAAAAAGAGAAAATCTGACTTTGGATATTAGTAATCTAGATGAATATTCTCAGCATTTTTGGAGTCAAAATGAGATATGGATAGAAAGTGATCTTGTTTGAAGAAGTTTAAAATTATGAGAAGAATGATTGATTACAATAAATATAAATAAGAAAAATCCTACTGAAAAATATAATTGAATATTAACTATTCCATTTAATCTAATATCTACAAATACAAATATATGATTAAATTTAACTAGTATAAAACTTGTTTCTGATGGTAAGGTTGAAATAAAGGTTAAATGAAATAATGTCTGATTAAGTAGTGTATTGATAAGCTTTGGATGAAAAAAAATATGAAAAATTAGCTTAAGTGTTGGAAATTAAAAATTGTATTTTTTTATAAATTATAAACAAAAAAACCCCGATATTTCGGGGTATTTTTTTATTTGATAGGGTAGTCAAAAACTATTCAATAGTCGTGTCTGCTACTTGCTCTTCTACATCTTCTTCTGCTACTATAAGAGCTGCATCATCTAAAACTTTTTTTCACATTCTCATTTCTTTGATTTTATTTTGAATATCTTTTTCTAGATTCTTTTTTACTTTTTCGTCAGTTTCTACTGCTTGTGCAAGTTTTTCCTTTCATTGATATTTTTGGCTTCATATGCTGTAAAATGCTCATCATTTTCATATTAATTTTAGGATAACTCAAGCTTCTATAATATCCAATGTTTTATCATATCCCATTTTCCATTTTACTGGAAGTTCAGCAGTCTTGAATGGAGCAGATATTTTATTCTTAGCAATTTTGATTTTTGCTAAGTATCAGATTTGTTCTTTGTCTTCCATAATTTTATCTCACTTTCTGATTTCTATCCTTTGAGAGGCGAAGAATTTCAAAGCATTTCATCATGGAGTAGTTTCTGGATTACCAAACATCACTCATATTTTCATCCTTATCTGGTTTATAAATACACAGGTTGTTCAACTTTTTGCAAGTATAGATGCTAACTTTCTAAGTCATTGGGACATCATCCTTGCTTGTAATCACATATATGAATCTCACATATCTCATTCTACTTCAGCTCTAGGAACCAATGCTGCCACAGAATCTATAACTATCAATTTTACTGCTCATGACTTTGCAAGTTCTTCTGCTATTTGAAGTGCTTGTTCTCAAAAATCTGGTTGAGATAGTAATAATTCATCTGTATTTACTCCCAATGTCCTAGCATATTGTGGATCAAGAGCATGCTCAGCATCTATAAATGCTGCTGTCTCTCAACGTTTTTGTATCTCAGCTATTGCATGTAATGCTATTGTAGTTTTACCAGATGATTCTGGTCAATAAATTTCTACAACTCTTCATTCTGGATATCAACCTCATAGTATAAGGTCCAAAACATATGATCAACTATGAAAAGTGCTAACTAATCATACATTGGCATTGTCTCACATTCTCATAATTGCTCATTTACCAAATTGTTTTTCAATGGTTGCAAAAGCATCCCTTAATAAGTCTTTTTTTCCTGTCATGTTTTATTTTAAATATATAAAGTACAGTATTGGTAATTAGTTATTGGTTTATTGGGAATTTGTAATAACTAATATTTTAAATCCTCAGTCTTGTCATTTTATTCCTCGACAGCTCCTTTATCAAGGAACACAATTTAGACATTGTTTTGGAGAGAAAGTAAATGTTTTCAAGATTCCGGCTGCAAAATAATCTCGCCGGAATGACCGTGGAAGTTTTTTTACATCGTCGTGTGATATAATAATAAGATTTATAAAAAAATCAAGAGAAAATTTACTAGTTTAAAACTAGTAAAACTAATTCTGTCAAAAATAAGATTGATTTTGTCAAAAAATGACTTGATTTTGTCAAAAATTTCCTTATATATGTTAGCGTACGTAGATAAGTAGGTCGATAGCCGAACAAGATTTTATACTTTAATATTGTAAAAATGAACGTAGAAACTTTTGAAAAATTATTTATCTGGAAAGAAAGCAAAGATTTGTTTGTAAACTTATGCAACAAATTCTCAGGTGCAGAATTTAAAGATTATTTTTATAAGAACCAATTGCTAAAAGCTACACTAGCTGTATCAAACAACATCGCTGATGGGTATCAAAAATGATATGGCAAATGACTTGTAAGAGATTTGATCGTAGCAAAATGATCAATGTGACAAGTAAAGAGCATGATTTTGGTAGGAAATGATTTGTGATATTTTGTAGCGGACGAGTATTCCAAATTTATGGAATCTGTAAACAAGACTATGGCATGAATCGTATGATTTATAAGAAGCCAAAATAAAAAAGATGAAGTGAAACCTGAATTAACAGAAGTTGAAAATATAAACTAAAAAGTCCTCCTTTGTAAAAGGAGGGGAACCATGAAATGGTGGAGGATTTAAATTAACGTTTTATAAATCCCTCCCCCTTCGGGTACTCCCTTTTCCAAAGGGAGACATAGCAAAAACTATCGATCTACTTTATTTACTAACAATCTGTTTATGTTCAACAAAAATGACTTGGATCTTGTCCAAAAAGAATTAATTAACTTCTTTAAAAAAAATACAGCTCAAGAGGGGATTACCCTCAGAGAAATTGCACAATCAATATGAGTAAGTCATCCACAGACAGTTTTGAATAAACTAAATCAACTTGTTTTAAAGTGATATTTTGTAAAAGATGGAAGTTGATATAGATTAATCAAAGAAAGTATAGAAAATAAATTTACTGATATATTGCAGCTTCCTATTTATGGTTTTGCTCAATGTGGGAATAAATGAAAGGCTGTAATAGAAGAATATTCACAAGAAAAGATGCCTGTGACATTAGCATTTCTATGAACAAGTAACATAGATAATTGTTTTTTTGTTAGAGCAAAATGAAATAGTATGGAGCCAAAAATTCAAGATGGTGATTTGGTCCTTATTAGACAGCAAGATTCCTATGAACCAAACGACTATGTTTTTGTAATACACAATCAATTACCTAAGCTTAAAAAAATATTAAAAAAAGATGATAAAATATATCTAGAATCAGTGAATAGATTCTTTGATAAGTTAGAAGTAGATAAATATGATGAAGCAAAAATAATAGGAGTGGTGAAAAAGATTATTAAAAGTATGTAAAAAAACTTTAAAACTGGTCATCCTGAATACCGCCATTGCGGTATAAATTCCATGAAGGATATAGAAATTATATTCTTAGCTATACTCAGAATGACTAGTTAAAGGTATTTATTGAATAAACTAATTAGTATGCTAGATAAGGATAGGCTTTGTGAGTTTTTGGTTGAAGCAAAAAAATCCACTTATGCTGCTGGTAGTTCTAGACCAGAAAAGAGTGAGAAAGATTTTTCGACAACTTTAACTTTTAGAGATTGAAATCGAAAATATATTGATAATTATTTCTGATGAGAACCGTATGGTGGTAGAGAAGTAGTTTTTTTTAAAGGGCAACCTGTATATATAATGACTTATTATGGTGCTGTTGATGAAAGTATATCTGATTTAAAAATGATTTATGCTTTTCTACAAGAATCTTTGAAATTAATTCCATTAGATAAGCCATTCCGTGGACCAAAAGAATATAAAAAAGATAGTCTGACTTATATAATTGATTCTGTTTGAGAGATAGATAATTTTTCTGGCGAAGAAAAAATATTTTTAGAATGAAAAGAGGTTTATAGAGCTAAATATATGGGATGATTTGTAGATCAGAGATAAGGAAATAATATTTATTTTTTAATATATCTTGTAGATTGTAATCGTAAAGTTTCAAATAAAAACTTCATCATTTTCGCTGTTTCTGGATTTTCGATGATTGTAGTAATGACAAAGTTTTCTTTATAGGAATGTAATGCAACCTTATTTCACCATATGTTCATTCATCAATCAAATATACCTTTTTGATTCAAAAGACGTATATCTATGAGGTATTTGCTTTTCTTTTTATCATTGTATCGAATATTATTAAATCCTGGCTCTAAGATTAGTTTTGTATTGATTCCCAAAGGAATTCTTCTTTCATAAGATTTTTTAGTAATTTCAGTGTCAAAAAATCATCCAAAGGAATTATTGGATATTCCAAACATATCTTGCTTGTCTTGTATTACCTCTTTTAGCATTTGGATTATTCATTCCCATCATTCAAAAAATCTAACTTTGGGATAAGTTTCTTTTTTTATTTGAATCAGATTTATTATTGATTTTACTGATTGAATATCATGTTCAATCCTGTTTATTTCGATTTTCTTCTCTTGTAATAAGGTATTTAAGATGTCTATTTTATTTGGGTATACTAATCTTTTTTTTCCTGATTTGGTTTCTAAAAAAAGTTTCTTTTCGATTAGTTTATTTACTATTACATGCGTAGTAATGCGGTTGATATTTGTAAATTTGGAGAGTTCTTGGATGCTCGTTGCTCCTATTTGGAGTCCAGCTATAAAAACTTGTGCCTCTGATTCATTTAGTCCAAGATTCTCTAATATTTGTATTAGTTTTCTTTCGTATGATTTATTCATAATACGTCCTTTATTACATAAATACGACATTAGTATACTAAAATATTTTATAAAGTCAAATTTGTTAAAGAAATATAACATTTTAAGTATCTATAAAATAGCATTTGTAATGCTATAACTTTTGCTATATATATTTTTGTTATGTTGTCTTGACTTATTGTGTAATATAGATATAAAGATAGTGAAACAAAAATAGGAAAGCTGATGCCTCTAAGTAAGCAAAACAAATAAAAAATAAAAATCATGGAAAATCCGATTAAAAAATTCGAAAAAGAAAATGAATTATTAATCAAAGAATATCTTTTTGCAAAAAAAGATAATGATGCTAAGAGCAAAAAAAGACTTATTATAGTTGGTGTAGGCGGAGTGGTACTAATAATGACAATATGTCTTTTATTGGAATATATTGTCGAGGTATCACAGAACACTCTGACAATAATTAGTCTAAGCTTAATAGTAATCTGGTTCTTTTTAACGATAGCAAGTTTTGCTGTTTCTCCGAAAAACTTAAGATCTATGTATGTAGAGTTAAACTCAAAAGCTCAAAAGATTGCACAAGAAGACTTTTTTACGGGGATTGTATCTTTATTAGAGAAATCTTTTAAACTCGATAAAAATTTTAAAAGAAGATTGTTTGAGTCTATTAAAGAACAGGAAAATTGGATAGAGAATGGTGAGATAATTACGTATCAAAGAATAGATGATAAATTTCTTCTTATTACAAAGGATGAAATAACTTATGATCTTTTTTATTGGGCTTATACTGGTGATGGTTTTGAAATCCAATATGCCCCTAACTTTGGTTGGATGGAAGTGAAATTATCAATTGAAGAAAGTGATGAATCTAAATTAACAAACAAATAAAAAAAGAAGATCATGAAAAATTATGTAAAAATCTTTGAAGAAGAGAATGTGTCTCTTATAAAAAAAACACAAGTCCGTGTTCGTGCAACCTTTATTCTTTTCCTTGGTGTTTTCCCTTTAGTATCTTCGTATCTCTTGCCTGACATTTGTAAAGATGAATTTTACTCTGACAAATTTATTGTTTGGATTGTTTGCTTTCTTATTGGGCTGACATTTACCTACTTGATAGAAAGACAGATAAAAAGACGATTAAAGGCTCAGGCATCATTATTTGCAAGGAATGTAATTGTTGTTGATTTGATTAATCTTTTGAGAACAAGATTTACATTCGAAACCAGTAATGAGTTTATTCAAAATAGTTACCATGGATATGAATATTCTCTTTCTGAAAACATCTGGTTAGGTTCTTGTTCATTTACAAGTTATTATCGAATGTATTTTAAGGATGTTGTTTTCCTTGTAAATAATTCGAAGTATAAGTTAACTTATGTTATTTATGATAACAATAAGCCATTCCGATTCTATTTTGATATAACAGATTCTGATGGAAGGATTGAGCATAAAGTAGAATATGAATTTTAGAATTTTTAAGGTCGATATTTTATCGGCCTTTTTTTAAAAATATAAATTAAAATAAAAATCCTCTCCAAATTTTTTTTCGGAAAGGATTTATTGTTTATAAGGTATATAACATGCAATTACTTCTTTTCTTCCATTAATTTCTTTATAATCATTGGCTCAATCTCATCATGGATATGCCTTTCTATAGGTCTTGCTCCATACATTGGATCGTAAATTTTTTCTGAAATTTCTTTTATCTTTTTATCTGTGAATTTTGGTAATTCTACTGTTGAATTTTGAGCTCGAGTAGCGAGGAATTCTTGAAGATTAATATTAAATATCTTGGTAAAATCAGATTTTGTTAAATGTCTGAAGACTATCTTGTAATCTATCCTATTTAATAGTTCTGGTGATAGGAAATTTTTAAGCTCTTCCATAACTTTGGTCTTTATTTCTTCAAATTTTTTATCATCGATTTCTTGCTCTGTTCATCATGCTGAAAATCATATTGTTCATTTCTTTTTTGTGAATTCTTCTGATCAGATATTACTTGTCATGATTATAATAGTGCTTTTGAAGTCAATTAATCTTCATTTGCTGTCCTTGAGCTGTCATTCGTCTAATATCTGTAGCATGATATTTAAAACTTCTGTAGAAGCTTTTTCTATTTCATCAAAAAGGATTACTGAATATGGTTTTCTTCTTACTGCTTCTGTAAGATTTCATCCTTCTTCATATCACACATAACCAGCTGGAGATCATATAATTTTGGATATAGAGTATTTTTCCATAAATTCTGACATATCAAGTCTGATCATAGCGTTTTCATCTCAGAAATAATTTTTTGCTATTAATTTTGCTAGATAAGTTTTTCCAACTCCCGTTGGCCCTAAGAATAGAAATGATCAGATGGGTTTTTTTCTGCTTATTACAGAAAGTCTGCTTCTTGTTAGTGTCTTTACTATCGCATCTACAGCCTCGTCTTGTCATACTATATGTTCTTTAAGGTCAGCATCTAGTCTTCTAAGTTTTGTGATTTCATCTTCATTGACTATGTTTGATGGTATTCATGTTTTGTCTGCTAGTACGTTTCATATATCTGTTGGTGTAATTGTTGGTCTTAAATGAATTGGAATCGCTTTTGTACTTCTAATTTTTTGCATATTAAGTTTGATTTTCTCTTCTTTTTCTTTGAGTTCTGCAGCTAAGAAGTAATCTTGTTTTTCTATAGCTTCTTCAATCTTTATTTGCATATCTTCTATTTGCTTTTGTGCTTTTGTGAAGTCTTCGTCGTTTTCAAGCTTTGTTTGCATTGTTGATTTCCTTGCACAAGCCTCGTCAAGAATATCTATTGCTTTATCTGGAAGGTATTTGTTTAATATATATCTTCTACTTAAGCTGATTGCTTTTTCTACGCTCTCTTCGCTTATTTGTACTCAATGGAAGTCTTCGTATGTCTGTTTTAATCACATTAAAATCTCTTTTGTGCTTGTTGGGTCTGGCTCATTTACTATTAGTTCTTGAAACCTTCTTTTTAGAGCAGCATCTTTTTCTATGTATTTTTGATACTCATCGAAAGTAGTCGCTCAGATTAATTTTATTTTACCTCTTGAAAGTAGTGGTTTCAACATTTGTGCTGCATCATTGTGTTCTTGTCATCAAGCTCAAATTATCGTATGTAACTCATCGATAAAAAGTATAATATTGTTTGTAGGATCTGAAGCTTCTTCAAGAATAGATTTCATTCTTGCCTCAAATTCTCACCTATATTTTGTTCAGGCAACTAATGTTCACATATCTAACAAAAACAATCTTTTGTTTTTAAGTCTTTCTGGGACTTCTCACTTTATAATTTTTTGTGCTAATCATTCGACTATAGCTGTTTTACCAACTCAAGACTCTCAAATAAGTAGTGGATTATTTTTTGATTTTCTTAAAAGTGTATAAATCATCTGGTCTATTTCTTTTGATCTTCATATAATAGGATCTATAAATCAGTCTTTGGATTCTCTTGTGAGATCCGTTCAGAAATATTCTATTGTTAACTTTTTTTCTTCTTTTTTTGTAGTCGCAGTGCTAATTGCAGAGTTTTCTACTTGTTCTCAAACTTCACTCTCAACAGCATCTAATAACATTTTTACATTGTCTATATTATCTATATTCTGCACTTTCATAATCTTTACATCTTTAGGATCTAAATTTAACTTAGTTAAGATTTTATGTAATATTTCTAAAAATGCAAATGCTCAAGCCTTCTTTATGATGGGGTTTTTGATAAGGTTTGATCAGTTCTTGACTAGTATATCTATGTCTATATTGTGCTTGTGTAGTACTTTCTTAAAAGTGGTAGACAAATTCAAAATTGATATATAAAATAGGATAATAAAATCTGTTTGTTTAAATCAGCTCTTTGTAAGCTCTTGAATTTGTTTTTTGAGTTTTATACTTAAATTGGGTTTCTTTGTTTCAAAAGATAAGACGTTGAAGTCTCAGAATTTATTTTGATAATATTCATCTAAAGCTTCAATATTTTTTAATCATGTAATATTACAAAAAATTGCAAAATATTCATGTTGTCTGATAAATCAATATATTCACAAAAATAGGTCATCAGCTTGGATAATCTTTTTGTTTTGTGACATAGCTATTCTATTTGAGTTTTTTAGACAGGATATTGCTTGGCTTGTAAATAATGCTTGTTGTTGATCCATAATAAACACAGGAACATAAAAACTAATAAGAGCGGTGGAGTAATTTATAGATTTTTATTTGTTGATTTCAATTATTCTTTTATTTTTTGCTTTTAATGAATTGACTTTTTTATTAAAATTATTATAAGATATGAAAACAAAAAATAAAAAACAACAAAATCTAAAAAATTTTATATATGGGAAAATCTAAATTAAATATTTGCAATGTAGCAAAGCTACAGCAAATTCCCGAAAGCAGATTGCTTCACTATTGGAATCATCGTAATTATAAACTAAATCAACGTTTTGTACTTGTTAGAAGTATGTTTGTTGATGATGATGACGAGTGGTGCTGGGGAAAAGTAAGTCTTTTGGCTGAAGATGGAAGCGATACAAAGAGTTTCCATATTGAATTAAAAGACCAAGAATTAAATATCTTGACCTCAGTCAAAGAAAAAGAAGTAATGATATTCTTTGATTCCAATAAAGAAGAAACTGAGTTTACTCCACGTTTTGTTTATTGGGATGAAAAACATGTTCCGGTCGATGGTATAAACATCAAAAATTTAGTTGGAATGACTCGTCTTGATGCACTCCAGTTATCGAAGTATATTGATGACTACAATTGGAAACTTCGCAACAGGAGAACTTGTGTTCGTTCCAAAACTATTGCCTTTGATACTATCATTGAGTGTGTATTATCTACTTGTCCTATTTTAGCTGATGATCAGCTTGCTATTATAATGGATAAAAATGGGATCAATCCTAAATTTATTTACTATCAATAACAAAAGGAATAAATTATGATAAAGTCTCGTCGGTTTTTACTGGCGAGATTTTTTTAATATTAAAATATTGAAACGAAAAAACATTGAAACCTTTAAAATAAACATTATAAGATTTCTGTCATATAGCACATAGTGAGATATCTTATAAATAACTGAAGAGATCTCTCGACAAGCTCGAGATGACAATGTCGTGTAATTAATCTATTATTGTATTACGACAGTTAATTTAAAGTGATAAGTTGTTTTAGTACTAATTACATCATGATTTCATTTCTTCGTAAAATGTTTCTTCCGAATCCAGAACCTATGAATATAATATATATTCATAAAAAAAATATTATTAATAATCTGGAAGTGTTACAAGCTTTACAACCAAAGGCTGAAATTTTTCCTGTACTTAAATCCAATGCTTATGGTCACTGACTCAAACAAATTATAAAAATAATTAAAAAATTAGATGTTCCATATTTAGTAGTAGATAGTTTCCCTGAATATATGATAGTGAAAAAATATGCAAAGCAAGAAATATTATTACTATGAGAAACACTTCCTGAGAACTATTATAAATTCTCTTTTAAAAGAACAACATTTTGTATTTCAAATGTAGAAGCTTTGGAATATATAGGCAGTATGAATAAAGAAGCTAGAATTCATATATTTTTGAATACGGGAATGAACAGAGAATGAATAGATGAAGAAAATTTAGTAAAATTTCTTGAAGTACTTAAACTATATCCAAAAATAGAAGTTACATGAGTAATGTCACATTTTCATAGTGCTGATAAAATCTATTCAAATTGCATAGATGATCAGATTGAGGAATTTAAAAAGATGTATTATCAAATAGTTAATGCTTGATACAATCCAACACGAAGACATATATGAAATAGTGCATGAATGATGAAAATGAAAGATGATTTCTTTAATGCTTTTAGACCTGGTTTAGCGATGTATGGCTATAATCCATTGGAACAATCTGATGAAAAATATATTCAATGAAAAAAACTTAAACCTGCATTAACAATAGAATCTAGAATAGTTTCTTTGCATGATTTATGATATGGTCAATGAGTGAGTTATGGTCAAGAATACAAAGCATATGCTACTGAAAAAGTTGCTACTATTCCATTTGGTTATGCAGAATGACTACCTAGATCTGTAAGTTGAAAGGTTATGTTTAGTAATGGATGAAGAAAATATTTTAAACAAGTCTGAAATATATGTATGAATATGTGTAGCATATTGGTTGATTGATCGACAAATTTATATGATGGTATAGAAATAATTAGTGAAAATTTATCTTCAAAAAATACCTTAAAAAGTTTAGTTGATCAGAGCGGTATGATTACCTATGAATTTCTTGTGAAGTTGGATAAGGGGATAAGGAGAGAAATTGTTTAATAGTCTAACTTTCTTTATTCTTCGTCATTCCGGTGTTATTTATTGCAACCGGAATCTTCTTAAATTAAAAACGCTTCGCTTGGACTGACTTTTTTTCATTGCCAAAAAAGTCAGCAAAAAAGCTAGTTCTTTACAAAACTCGCTACAAATGTTTCGTTTGCTTTTTGTGTATGACCATGAGCTCAAACAATTTGTAAAGAACCAAATCGTTAATTGCTTTTTACGAATTTAGATAATTGTTTATTGATGTTGCCTTGCTAGTGCGACATTTTTAGTTAATAAAAAAAATTCCAGATGGAATTTTAATTTAATGACTAGTGAATGAGAGTTTATTGGTTATTTATATTATCATTAATCTTTTTTACGTCTTTTTTGATCTCTTTGATTCATGAATCAAAAAATTTCTTGATCTTATTTACAGATCAGGCTTTATCTGTCAATTCCAAGCCTCATTTTTTTGCGAGCTTAAAGATTGATCATCATATTATGAAGCTTATTAGTCGTTTATTGAATTTTTTTTCAAGTCACATAGCTAACATTAAAGTGTTTAAATGTATAAACATCAAAACATTAAAATCTTTACGGCTTTAGTTTACAAAATTTATGTCCAGTTTCAATATGAAAATTTATTTGCAAATATAGAGCCAAAAATTAAAAGCAAGCCAGGATTTATTTCTAAGTTAAAGTTTATGAAGTTTAAAATCAGTATTTTGTTTATTATATTTTATCTTTCTTTATGATTTAGTTTAGCTTTTGATATAGAAACTGATTGTGAAAGGAAGACTTTTGTAGTCACTGCATATTATTCTCCAGTTAGTTGACAGGCTTTTTATTATAAATCAAATTATAATGAAGAAAAAATTCTTAATTGAGAGGGTATAGCATGAGCGGCTTGAAAAAAGGTTTTTAATGGTATGCTGGCTTGACCCAAAACTTATGATTTTGGAAGTATTATTTATTTTCCTTGATTTGGGATATGAGAAATTGCTGATAGGTGATGAGCTATCGTAAATTCTTGAGAAAGAGGGCAGTTGGGAGACCGTATTGATATATGGATGTGAAGATGAGAAGAATGACTAATAAGGGCTTTAACATTTTGAAAAGAGACATTGACTGGATATTTTTGTCCGCCAGATAAAATTAAATGAGAAAGTTTTAAGATCTGACTTGATTTGGAACAAATACCTTTTTATACAAATTTTTTTGATGTTGCACTTTGGGTTGTAAAACTTTCAGCAGAAAGAAATGATATTTGGGTATGGACATTGCAAAAATATCTTATTAAGTTGGGATATCTAAAAGTTGGCAAACAAACATGAAGTTTTGGCTTAGAAACTAAAGATGCTTTATGTAAATATCAAGTAGCTAAATGAATATTATCTAAAAAAAATGCTAATTGTTGAGTCTTTTCTACACCAACTAGTTTTGTGATGAAACAAGATGTAAAGAATAAATGACTTTATCCATCTGATCTCTGGTCTGTATGAATATTGGAAAATATAAAAAAAGATGCTAGAAAAATATTTCAACAGGTTGATGTTTGATTTTCGATGAAACAATATTTTACTAAGCCATTTAATAAATGAGAAAAGTCTGATGATATAAAAAAATTACAAATAATACTGACTAATTTATCATATTATTCTTGAAGTATAAATTCAACCTTTGATAATAAAACTATCGATGCTGTCTATGAATTTCAAGTAAAAAATTGAGTAATATCTTTGAATTCAAATACTTCTTCTAGATGACGATTATGACCAGCTACTAGAAATAAATTAAATTCATTGGTTAATGGAAATGAAAGTTTATTGGTATATAAAGAAAAAAAAATAGATTCAAAAATAAATACTATAGTGCTTACCAAACAAGATACACATATAAAGACAAATACTTTTAAATTTTATAGAGCATATAAAAAAGGAGATCAAAATTGAGAAGTTAGAATATTACAAAAATTCTTGATAGATCAAAAGTTTTTAAAAGGAGAAATAGATTGAGTCTATTCTCTTGGTGTGATGAATGCTTTGTGTGAATTTCAGAAAAAAAATAATTTAATATCTTCAAAAGATGATCAGAATTTATGTGGATATTTAGGACCAAAGACTAGAGATGTGATAAATAAGCTTTTGGCTGTTAGTCTTTAGCTATTAGCTAAGCACTAAGTTCTAAATGCTGTCTTATTTATAAACTATGTAATCTTCTCATTTTGTTCAAGTTCATAGTAATACATTACCCTCAAATCATAATGTTTCTATAAGATTATCTGTATAGTCTATATAATTTTGTGGTAGCTTAGATTTTTCTTTTATTCATTGAATACTTTCACTTAGATCAAAATCTTGACTATAAATTACTTCGATATTTTCATATTCACTTCATTGTGGTAATGAATCTGTATATATTTTTCAATTCTCTGTATTGATATATTTTTCTCCTATTTTTGCATTTTCTCATAATGTATCCAGGAGATCATATTTAGTTATATAAAGTATATCTGCTTTATTTTTTCTAAGTGTTTCTCTAAGCTCTACTGTGTCATAATATCATACATCTCTTGTTCTTCAACTTGTTGCTCATACTTCGTCTTTG
>Ga0194063_10000037_pt1 | contig 101136 bp, 96 predicted proteins | sample SepL3720m_MetaG_FD_155459 | JGI IMG/M metagenome (GOLD analysis project Ga0194063, IMG submission 155459) | Anoxic zone freshwater microbial communities from boreal shield lake in IISD Experimental Lakes Area, Ontario, Canada - Sep2016-L373-20m | ecosystem: Environmental > Aquatic > Freshwater... | reverse complement strand
CTCTGATGGGATATTTTAGTTTGCTCTTGTAGACTTGTCTATAATAGTTCTCTATATATTTGTTGTCTGCTATTTGGTTTTCTTCCTTTAAAAACTATCACCTCTACTGGTGATATTTTTTGTTATAGAAATCTTTATAATTCTATTTTCTATTGATTATCAATGCTGTAATTGATACATATTATTATATACATTTATTGTCTATATTAAATTATGATTATATCTAAAGCTGTTTTTGTAAAGAGTGCATCAAAATTTGAAGAATGTCCACAATCTAATTTACCTGAATTTGCTATGATAGGTAGATCAAATGTTGGTAAATCATCACTTATAAATACACTTGTAAATAATAGTACACTTTCCAAAACATCTGTTAAGCCTTGAAAAACTCAATTGATAAATTTTTTTCTTATAAATGATTCTTGGAACCTTGTCGATTTACCCGGATATGGATATGCAAAATCATGAAAATCTGACAGAGCTTATTGGATAGATACTACTCATGACTATTTTGTTAGAAGTAAGTATTTAAAAAAAGTTTTTGTACTTGTGGATTGAAGTATACAACCACAGAAAATTGATATTGATTTTATTTATAGTTTGGAGGAAGAGCATATTCCGTTTGATATTGTAATGACAAAAATAGACAAAACCAATCAAAAAAATCTTTCTCTATATAGACGTTTATTGGAAGAAGATCTTAAAACTTTTGTTTCTAGTAAACCAAATATATTTACGATATCAAATGTTTCTAAGAGATGAAGAGACCAATTACTTGATTATATTGAAGAAAATATAAAAGTGTAAAAAAACAATTAGTATAAAATTAAATATTATTAAAATTCAGATTTATTTGTTAGTTAAAATTTTTATTATATGTTATATCTTAAAGCTACAGAACTTACAAAATCATATACTTCAAAAATCCTTGTTGATCATGTAGATTTTACTATTTCTAGATGACAAAAAGTTGCTTTGGTAGCCAAAAATGGAGCAGGTAAATCTACATTGATAAAATTATTGATGTGAGAAGTAGATTTGAGTGATTGAAAGATTGAACGAAGAGAATGAATTCGCATTTGATATCTTTCACAAGATATTCGTTTGGATGAAAGTAAAACTGTGCGTGAATTTTTATTTGATTTTGATCTTACTCAAAATCGAGAGCAAGAAGTAGAACTCAATATAGCTATAAATAAATTAAATATTAAACCATATTTAGACCAGACTATAATATCTTTGTCTGGATGAGAAAAAAAACGTGTTGCACTCACAAAAGTATTGATGTGAGATCCTGAAATGTTGATATTAGACGAGCCAACTAATCATTTGGATTTGGATATGATAGAACGACTTGAACGATATTTAAAAAATCAGCATACAACTTTACTTATGGTTACTCATGATAGGTATTTTCTTGAAAGAGTATGTACAGATATTTTTGAACTTCATAGAGGAAAAATTATTATGTTTCCTGGAAACTACTCTTATTATTTAGAAAAAAAAGCTATTCGTGAAGAAAATGAACAGATAGAAGTACATAAATTTAAACAATTATATAAAAAAGAACTTAGTTGGATTCGTAGAGCACCAAGTGGAAGACAAACAAAATCTAATTCTAGATCAAAGAGATTCTATGATATTCAAGATAATTATGATATGCGTAAGGATATGATTTTTGATGAGCAGGCAAAACTAACTTTATCGGTTCAAGATAGACAATTGTGATGAAAAATATTGAAACTTAAACATATCAAGAAGGCTTTTGGAACCAAAATAATTTTGGCAGATTTTTCTCATGAATTTAGACACAATGAACGTATAGGTATAATATGAAAAAATGGTGTAGGGAAATCGACATTTGTAAAAATGATTCTTGGCGAAATCCCTTCGGATTCTTGAATCGTACAAGCAGGTGAAACAGTAGTGTTTGGACATTATCAACAAAAAGAAATTACTTTCCCTGAAGGTAAAAGAGTTTTTGATATTGTACATGATCGTAATCTATTGGAACAATTTCTCTTTCCTTTGAGTCAACAACATGTGTTTGCAGATAGTTTAAGTGGGGGAGAAAAGAGAAGACTGTATCTACTTACTGTCTTATATAATAATCCAAATTTTCTTATACTTGATGAACCTACAAATGATTTGGATCTTGTAACTATAAGTGTATTGGAAGAATTTTTAATGAATTATAAAGGCTGTTTGATAGTAGTTTCTCATGATAGATTTTTTATGGATAGGATAACTGATCATTTATTTATTTTCGAAGGTGAAGGAGCAGTGAGAGATTTTTGGGGTACTTATTCTGAATATAAAGCTTTACCAGAAAGTGAAAAGAAAAATAATAATAAATCATCAGCCCCATCGTTTCATTCTTCACAGGGTCCTTTACAAAAGAGTATAGAACAAGAGCAAAGTGGAGATAATGAATGAAAGAAAAAATTATCTTATATGGAAAAACGTGAACTTGACCAGCTTGCTAAAGACATTCAGAATTTAGAAAAAGAAAGAGATGAAATTAATAGCATCTTTGATCATAAAGATATTCCATATGATGATATAAAAACACTTTCTGAAGCACTTTGAGTTGTACTTCGTAAACTAGAGCAGAAAGAATATAGGTGGTTTGAACTCAGCGAAAGGGAATAAGGTTTTTTAGTTTTTTGATATCAAATCAATCAATACTAATTCGCTTTGAGTTCATATCCTTATAGGAGCTCATCGAGAACCAATTCATTGAGAAACAAATGCAGTCATATTATTATAATTATATTTTCAATATGTATAATCGTTAAATAATCCTATCATCCAAGTAAATGGTATAAATTGCCCGTTGTGTGTATGTCATGCTAATTCTAAATTGATTGGATATCAGTCTAATTTAGATAGTTTTTGTGGTTGATGAGAAATCAATATTGTAAACTCACCATTGTTATTTATTTTACTGTCGTTTAAAATATCTGTTAATTTTTTATCTCATCGATAACTTTTATCGTCTATTCAAACTATTTGTAAACCACTTATTTCAATACTTTGATTTCTCAATGCTATAATATTTGTCTTTTTGAAAATTTCTAAAACTGCACCACTATTTCACATATGATCGTGATTTCATAATGTGGCATATATTGGTATTTTTAATTGATTGAATGGTAAAAATGCATCTACATAACTAGATTCTGCTGTGTTCATCAAGTCACCTCAAATTAAAACAAAATCTGGTTGAATCTTCTTGATATGATTTACTATAGATTGGATATATCTAGTATTGTGAATTATATCAGCATGTATATCGCTAATGAAAACGATTTTGTAATTTTTTGTAATATTATTGTTTGATATCGTGAGTGGAGTAATCTTTATTGTAGTTCATTTATAAATTCCAAATCATAACCATATAGCTGATAATATAAGCATAAATATAGCTGGAATTTTGTATCAAATAGATATAATGTCTCTTAGGATTAGTAAAGGAACTATTATCCAAGTAGCATAAATAATTCGAAGTAAGATTGTTCATATAATTTCAAAACCTTTCCAAGGAAGATTACTTATCAAGACACTAGTGATCATAATTACAAGCATTATGATAGAATACAGAAAAATTACTTTTGGTTTTATAGAAATACCAAAAACAACAGATCATCTCCATATAATTATTCAAAAAATTCATAGCATTATTATAACTGCTATGATTAAAAAAATTATACGAGAAATAATATTGTTATATATCATGGTTTATTTTTATACATAAATATGTTAAGTGATTTTCATGAAGATTAATTTAAAGAAAGTTTATATCAATATGATTTATTTAAGGTTAATTTAAGGTTAAAGAATATAATGTTTTTTAAATAATTATTGTTTTTTGCTTATGTATTTAAACTTAAATTGAATTTTTTCATTGATAATGTATATAAGTCTGGTATAATCAGGTTTTGATAAAATTTATTTTGATATTTTCATGGAAACTTTACTTTTACAATATGGTTATCTGATGCTATTTTTAGCATCATTTTTGGAATGACAAGTATCTACATTGATTTGTTGATTTTTGATATTTACGGGGCATTTTAATCTTTGAATTGCATTTGCAATAATAATATTTGCTGATATAGCAAATGATAGTCTATATTATCGATTGGGTCGTAAACTTTTTAAATTACCTAGAGTAGCTGCCTTTATAGACAAGTCACATTTTTTGTCTCGTAATCTTGATGTCATAAAAAATTTTTGGTTTAATCATCCTATAAAGACAGCTCTTTTATGAAAAAATGCTTATATAATTAGTGTAGCAATTATTGCTGGTGCAGGTGTAGTAAAACTTCCTTATGGTCGTTTTTTGGCATATGTAATACCTACATCTCTTGTACAACCGATTATTTTACTATTTATCTGATATAATTTATGAAATGGATATGCCGCGGCTAGTGAGTATATAAAATATCCTGGTATTATCATACTTGTTGTGTGTTTGATAATTATATTTTGAGCAAAAAAGTTATCTAAAATAATTACAAAAGTATTTAAATAATTTTTTATTTATCTAAATAAATTTATGATTAGTCTTATCATACCTGCATATAATGAGGAAAAGTATATATGACAATGTTTAGAATATATACTTAAAAATTCCGATTGATTAATAGATGAAATTATAGTAGTAGATAATAATAGTACAGATAATACAAAAAAAATAGCTGAAACTTATACGAGTGTGAGAGTGGTATTGGAGAATAAAAAATGAACATCAGCAGCACGCAATAAATGATATCTAGAATCTAAATGAGATATATTAGCCTTTGTAGATGCTGATACACATATGCCTAAATGATGGATAAAAAAAATTCAAAAAATTTTTATAAATGATGATAAAATATGATTAATTTCTGGTCCATATAGCTTTTATGATTTACAATGGTATAGTGTTTTTTATTCTCGATTGTATTATTCTCCCGTATTGGCCTATCTTATATCCAAACTTTTTGGAGGAATATGTACATGATGAAATTTTGCAATTAGAAGAAATGTACTTGACCAGATACAATGATTTAATACGGATATTTTGTTTTATGGTGATGAAGCTGATTTAGTAAGTAGGGCAAAAAAATATACAAGAGTACAATATTTATTGAACCTTAAAATGCTTACATCATCTAGAAGATACAAATATCAGGGATTGTTCAAGACTGGTTATATTTACTTGTCCCATATGTTTAAACCATCAAAAGCTCCTGTTAAAGATTTTAGATAATCAGATTTTTATATTATTACAATCTTTTAAATGATACAGCAATGATCAGATACAAAAGATGAAAAAAAATTAACCATCAGTCTTGTAATACCAGCATACAATGAAGAACAATATATATGACAATGTCTTGAATATGTACTTAAAAATGCTGATGGATATATAGATGAAATAATAGTTATAGACAATGCTAGTACAGATAATACAAAAAAAATAGCTGAAACTTATCCTGGTGTAAGAGTAATTACTGAAAATAATAAATGATTAACATTTGCTCGTCAAAGGTGATATCTAGAATCTAAATGAGATATATTGGCCTTTGTAGATGCTGATACACATATGCCTAAATGATGGGCAAAACTAATAAAACATTATTTTGAATCAAATAATAAAATATGATTTTTAAGTGGCCCATATAATTATTATGATTTAAATCGATATAAATTAGGTAATCGATTGTATCGAAGAATACTAGGTTATCCCTCTTATCTTATATTCTGATATTTATGAGTAGGTGGGAATTTTGCTATAAAAAGGACAGTCTTGGAAAAAATAAATTGATTTGATACAAAAATATTGTTCTATGGTGAAGATACGGATATTGCTCGTAGAGCTTCAAAATGCTGTAAAGCTAAATTTAGTTTGAGACTTGTAATGTATACTTCTGCTAGAAGATTTGCATGACAGGGTGTCATTAGAACTACTTATATTTATCTAATAAACTTTATATCACAGGCAATATTTGGTAAGTCTGTTGTCAAAAAATATAAAGATTTTAGATAGTCAGATTATTTATTATTATATAATTTATATTATTATGAGGAAGGCATACAAACTATTTTTTTTAGATAAAAAATTATTGAGATCTTTTTTGGTAGCAATATCATTGTTGTTATGAAGTTTTTTTGTTAACTTCTATGCAGGAAGTTATGCAAATGAACAGGGTAGTAATGCTGTGACCGATATAGTATTGAGCAATACAAGTGCACATGATGTAGATGCATTATTTATTGGAGGTATAATATGTTTTTTTGTTTTTATTTTATTTTGGTGTATAAGATATCCTTTACATACACCATATATTTTAAAATCAATTGCATTGTTTATTATAATCCGTGCGGTATTTGTAACTTTAACTCATTTAGGACCATATCCTGATAGTATAGCAATAATAAATGTTGGTCTTATATGAAAAATAAATTTTAGAGCTGATCTATTTTTTTCTGGTCATACGGGTTTGCCATTTTTGATGGCTTTGATATTTTGGAATAATAAATGGCTGAGATATGGTTTTATCTTTTTATCAATATTGTTTGGTATGATAGTATTGCTCTGACATCTTCACTATTCTATAGATGTATTATCTGCTTTCTTCATTACATATACTATACATCATATTTGAGAAGTTTTATGGAAAAAGGATAAATCATACTTTAAAAATTCTGATTCTATAATATATCCACATCCACAAAAAAGTTAATAATCTAATATTATATTATAAATTGTATATTATATTTTTTCATTCACTCTGTCGTGTGTATAGTTTTGTCTGTACAAATAATTATTCAATCTATTTGATTTTTATCTAGAAAACTTAGAGTTTGTTTTGTTCACATTGCTATACATGCAGTAGCATATGCATCTACAAGATAACAATTATCAGATATTAAAGTTATACTTATAATTTCGTTGTTGTTGATTTCACTAATAGGATTTATTATATGATTATATTCTTTATTGCCAATTTCTGAACCTAGATTTATATTCCATTTCCTTTTGTAAATGCCAGATGTTGCTATAGCTTTGTTTTCTAATTCTAATGTTGCAAATATTAAGTCTTTGATAAATGGACTATCTATACCCACTATGATTTTTCATCAATTTTCATTTGATCATGATGTATATATATCTCCTCATGCATCTATGATATAATCTTTGTATCATTTATTGTCTAAATATTCTTTGGCTATATCTACAGCAAATCATTTTACTATACCTCATAGATCTATATTTTGTCATGGTTGTAAAGAAACTTTATTTCAGATAATTTCTAATGTATCAAAATCTAAATTAACTTCTGTGTCTGCATCTTCTTGTTTAAAATTATTTAGATAAAAATCTGAGCTATATCATAGCTGTTTGAGATTAATAAGTGGGTTAAAATATCAATTAGTATCAGTATGTATTTTTTTTGATTTTTTTAATACATCTATAAATCTATCTGATACTTCAAGTGTTCTATGGGTATTTAACTTACTTAAACTAGAATCTGATAGAAATCTAGAAAATTCTAATTCTAAAGAATAAAATATTGAAAAAATATTTTCTATATCTTGATCGGGGTTGTCTTTTAAAAAGATAGTTATAGTAATATCAGTTCACATAAGTTTTTTGGATTTATTATATATCATTTTCATAAAATTATATTAAATTATTTTCGTCTATATTAGTAGAGATTATTGAAATATGATCTAAAAAAAAGAGGTCTTGTAAAATATGCTATTTTTGATAAATTCTGTTTTGCAATGTATTTTATTATTTAATTTTTTTGTAAAAATATGAAATATAAATTGTTTCTTTTGCTATTGTTTTTTATTGTATTAAGTGGTTGTAGTGTTGAGGAAACATTAGAAAATCAGCAACAAAGAGATGGCGATGATTTAAATGTAATACAAGATGTATGACCGCAGGCTTTTGACCAAATGCTTAATTTTGATCCAAGGACAATTGTGTGATCTCAAATATCTGAACAAAAATTACCTATAGATAACACCCAAAATCTCTTATATAAACCATCAAATGATACAGAAACTATAATAAATTCAGAAGTAGTCAATGTTCAGCCTTTAGATACAACGATACAACAAAATGATGTATTGCCAGTTGTAAAAGAAACTAATGTTTCTCAAAACACATATAAGGAAGATGAAAAATATTGAGAAAAAGGTGAATATGAGTGAGAGGTAGAGAATGATTAAAAACTGATTTTATATTGTATAAATTTATTATATGATTTTTTTTCAAATATTACTTGCAATTATAACACTTCCATTACTTTTTGTGATTACATTTGTAAATACTGAAAATATTTTTCAAAATAATTTTTTAGAAATATATACTTTGATTTATGGTATATATTTTTCTATATCTACTCTGTGATTGATTTTATTTAAATATTTTAAAATAAATAATGCTATTATAAAACAAGAAATATCATATACTATTAAATTTTTATTTTATACTTGTGTTCTTGTCGTTCCTGCTGTGTGGATGGTTCATTACTTTATATTATGAACTTTATGAGGTACTGGTCTTTATCTTAGATCTTATTGAAAAGTTGCTTTTGTATATCTTGTATTTGCACTTAGTATATCTCCTATAAAAACATTTATAAAAAATAAAAAAATATCAGATGGTTTGATTTTGATTAGAAAAATAATATGAATATTGAGTTTTGTCTTTTTTTTGAAGCATGGACTTGAATATTTTTCTATGGAGTATTTATTTTCTGTAAAACATAATCCAGCTATTTGATATTTAGATTATGTTTGGAAAAATATTATTATTAGAAATGATGCTTTAAGTTGAATCGTTGCTTGAATTTTGATGTTTATTCTTTGAATTACTTCAAATAAATTTTCCATGAGATTTCTTTCCTGAAATATATGGAAGAAGGTACAATCTTTAGCTTATCCTGCTTTTTTGATAACTAGTATACATATAGCATTTTCATCCAGATTTGATTTTTTCTATATATCTTTTGTATTATGGTTGGTATTTATAAGGTTGTTATCATATCGAGCACAGAGAGATAAGTCACAAACATGAACAACCACAAAATATATTTGTACTCCTTGTGGTTATATTTATGACGAAGCCGTAGGTGATCCTGATGGGGGATTAGAACCCTGAACAAAATTTGAAGATATTCCAGATTCACGAGTGTGTCCTATCTGCGGTGTGACTAAGCTTAGTTTTGAACCTTACTATGAGTCTACTAATGCAATATTCTCTTGATATATGTCAAAAGTAGTCTGATATTCAATGCTTACAAAAGATGTTTTGGAACTGTCTTTAAAGATCGATTCTCCACTTACTATTTTACCAGGACAATATATTTTGCTTTGTTTAAAAGATTTTGATTGAGAATTTACTAGAGCATACTCTGTAGTGGAAAGAATATGAGATACAATAAAATTATGAATAAAAATAAAAGATATTGGAAGATGATGAAGAAATTTAAAAACTTTAAAAATTTGAGATACTCTAAAAATTAAGGGTGTATACTGAAATTTTGTTTTAAAGACGACCAATAATCCAAAGGTGTTTATAGCTACATGAACTGGCATTTCACCTTTATTTAATATGATTGTAAATAATAAATTTTCTAAAAATAACATTCTATTTTGGTGATTAGCAATGAAAGAGGATTTATTTTATTTGGAAAAAATAAAGGCATTTGAAAATCTAAAATTTGAATTATTCTTATCAAAGGAGAAATTAGATCAATATCATTATTGAAGAGTAGATACGGGTTTATATGATTTCTCTTTAGATACTGAATTTTATTTGTGCTGAAATGCTTCAATGGTAACTGAGCAGGTGAAATTTTTGAGAGGCAAATGATATAAAAATATATATTTAGAAATATTTTAATTATATTTTTTAGAAAATGAAAAAACTTTGAATAGTATCTAGTATATGTATAATAACTGTCGTATTTGTATATAGTCTGTCATTTGTTTCTTCTCAAAACAAATGTACTTGAGTTAGGATATATGAGTGTGTGGCTTTAGAAAAACAGAAGGCAGATGTGCAATTTACCAAACAACAAGCTGCATTAAAAGCAAAACAACAATCGGTTGCAAAATTAGCACAAGAACAAGCTGCACTTATAGCACAGCAACAAGCCGATAATAATGCAAAAATAAATCAACAGCAGCTAGTCTCACAAACTCAACAACAGACAGATATACAATTTGCACAACAGCAAGCTATACTTAAAGCAAAACAACAAGCTGCTACAAAATTAGCACAGCAACAAGCTGCAGCTATAGCACAGCAACAAGCTTCCTTACAAGCTCAACAGCAAGCAGCTGCATCAGTAAATACGAGAACAAGAGCTAGTTAATTTTTATGTTATTTTATATTAAATATGGATAGCCTTGCTTGAATAAGTTTACAATGATTTTCTACATGATATATTATAGCATCGTTTATCGTTAGTACTTTGTGATTTTCATATTTTATTTTCTGAAAAAAAAATTGAAATACAACATCGTTAATTTGTGGAATTATATTGATGTTTTTCCCATATTTTATACATGATATTAGATATATTATATTTATATCTGTTATACTTTGTATATTACCATTTGTTGTAAGTAAGTAATTTACAGATATTTTTTTTTATTTTAATTGTGATGATTATATGTCTCTAGTTAAAAAGAAGGCACGATTTGTATATATAGTTAGATGTAATGATAAATCTTTTTATACTGGTATTACAAATAATTTAGATAAAAGAATATATGATCATAATAATTCTAAAATCTGAGCAAAATATACAAAAGGTAGGCGTCCAGTTGCACTGGTTTGGTCTAAAAAAGTTGTTGATAGAAATACAGCATCCAAATTGGAACTAAAAATCAAAGCAATGTGAAGAGAGAAAAAACAGGAATTGGTTGGATAAAAATATATTTTTAATATAACACAATTATTGACTTTTATTATAAAATAATTATATGTAGATATAACTTAAAACAAAAATCTATATGAAAAAGTCATTTTTTATTTTTCTGTTATCTGTTTCACTTGTGAGTATATTATGCTCCTGTGATAAAACTCCTAAAGAAGAACCAATAGGTACTTGTCCCTGTAATACGGATATTTTATATTGGAGAGATCATGCTGGATATGGTATGTGGCGATGTGGCTATACCTATATCGATGGTAATATTGGCATTGCTACTGGTGGTGCCGTGGCTATGAATATCCTCTCTGATTGTCCATGGAAAATTTATGGAGATAATGCTGGAGGTGTTGGTCACATTTATCAAGTAATCCCTGCTGATACTTCAATCAGATTTACTTGGGAAAACAACTCACTTCATCAAATTGAAGTATTTTACAATTGGAATGGTCATACGGAGAATGGTTCACAAATAAATGAAACCATAGCACATTTCCTGCAAAGAGAATCTGGGTTTTCTGTAACTGCTGATTCTACGGTATATGTCTATAAAAATTCTACCGTTTCTATTACTGCCGAATTTACAGATAAAATTGTCGCTGTCGGTAAGCTAAAAAAATTACATTTACACAGTTTATTATGAAATTATTTTGTCGTTGGGTCCCTGTATACAGGGACTCAATTTGTAAAAGAAAAAAAGTCGCTACTAAAAAGCAGAGACTTCATTTTTACTAATACATATTATGATGGACAGTAAGTGTATGTGAAAATTTTTGCCAGCCAATATATGTAGCGATCTTTTAGATATTGCTTAACATAATCATTTTTTCGATTTACATATACAATCGCTTGAGCAAATCCAACTAAATCATCATGATATTCTCTTACATACTTTCTGGCTAATTCATCATCATTTTTTTTGACTTCGGCATTTTCTTCGTCAAACTTCTTTTCTGCATGAATTATTAAAAGTCTGAAACTGCAGTATAAAACTGCCAATGCTAATAGGCCTGCTAATACTATGTACCACATAATTATCTTTTTTAGAATTAGATTTTTATTTTGTTTTCTATTATTATAAATATATAGATATAAATGTCGATCTTTCTTATAAAGAAAAAAATTATGAACTTAATTTTGAGTTTTTATAATTAATATATGCTCACCCATTGAACCATCAATACTATGACGATAATATGAAGTAGTTGGTCAAATCCAAATATAGTCCAATACAATTGGTTGTTTGGAGATTGTAGTGCAGGAAACCATCAATTCATTTTACCTTTCCAAACATCAATTAAGAAATGTGTTGTTAATTGAAATATAAACAGATACAATATTGCTAATATTTGAATATTTGAAGTACATAATAGAACAATAATCATTAGTGATGCATGTATCAAAGCATGACAAAATATTGGATATAGTGGTTTTCCTAAAACCTTGGCTGATGCCATCCAATTGTTTGATAGTGGTGTATAGTCTGCTAAAAAATGGCAGACAAAAAGAAAAATCAATAGTATTAAATTATTCATATTTGTTTTTTAATTATTTAAATATTGTAAATATTATTCTTTTTCTATATAGGTAAAAAATAGATAATTTCAAATATTAAAAATATTTTATAATCAGAGTTTAGAAATAAATTAATGATAAATAGAAGAAAGAAAAACTTATAAAATCTACTATTCTTTTTTTACTAATGGTTTATTTTCTCCGATTTGTAAAACTTCATTTTTGTCTTTAATTTCATCTAATCCTTTGATTGGACGAGCTCATCGACTCCATGTTCCATCTTTGTTTTGTTTGGCTAGTGTTGTAACATCTCATTTTTCAAGGATGCTTTTGGGAATAATGTAATGTCCTGTGTCGATATCATTTAAAAAATGTATAGCTCCATCGTCTCCTACGACTATAAAGTCATGTTCATTATGTGCTTCTGCTATTTTTTTGGCCATAGTCATTAGATTGAGTATATTTTTTTTAACCTTTTCATTTTTTACATCAATATGCTTTTCCATTACGACATTAACATTATTTATTATTTCATCAATAGTACCTTCCGTAACTTGGACTGCCTTTAATCATTTTTTATAAAATTTTTCTATATATAAAAATTCTTTTTTGAGATTATCAGATCATCATGGCTGTAAAGAATATTTATTTATTATATTTGTTATAGGCTCTTCCTTATCATTGAGTTTATTTTTTAATTCGGCTATTTTTTCATTGCTTTTGTTCTTATCTTCTGTTATTTCTCATTCTAATTTCTTGATTTCATAACTCTCTTTTTTAATTTTTTTTTCATCATTTTCAGATAAATTATTTATATGAAGTCATTTCTGTTCGGTTGTTTCTGTATCTACTGAAGGAGTATTTATGGTCATGACAATATAGTTAAAATATAAAGTATATTGATTATACTTAGGATTTTTTGTTTGTCAAAAAAATCACGACCTAAATCGTGATTTTTGCTATGTTCAAATTTAATCTCATTATCTGGAGATACTCGGGAACTTTTCGAACATTTAGATAAGGTATTTATCAATATAACCCCCAAATTAGCTAAGGACTTTGTAAAGTTCTATTTTTTGTTGTATCCAGAGAATATTGGCACCTATGACCGATTGACAAAAAAACAGGCTAATTTTTACTGATTAAATAGAGATAAAGTTAATTATAGACTTATTTCTTCTATATAGACGTGAGGATCCGAACACTATTGATATATAGAGAATAAATAGCTCACAGTTCTTTTACATTATAGAGACTAATACAATGATTATACAAGGACAACTCAATGATCTCATTACAAGAACAGTTGAGAAGTTTAGAAGAAGCCAAGAAAAGAAAAGAGAGCTTATACAGTATTTAGTCAAGAATAAGCCAAATCTTATTAAATCTGTATGGAAGAGGAAAAGGATCAAAGACTGTTGAAATGTATTGCTCTTTGAACAAATGGCTAATTGAGAGCAAAAGCTCAAATCAGGCTCTTTTTGTAAATATGATAAGTTTTGTCTGGCTTGTAGTACGAGGAGAGCAATAAAGATGATTCAAAGATTTGAAAACTTTATTAGAGAAAGGGAACTTACTACTAAACATTGGTATTATATTGTTTTGACCATTAAACATAGTTCTAATGATAAATTAGATCAACTACTCTCAAAGCTTACAAAGGCTAAAGATAAGTTGGCAAGAAATTATAGAAATGGTAAAAGACAAAATCAAAGAACTAAGAGTTTTTTTAGTCAGTTTGATGGAATGGTCTCTTCAATAGAGATTACTAAGAATACAAATGGATGGCATCCACATATAAACTTTCTTGTTTGTTCAGATAACGAGATTAAAATAGATAAAAATAAATATAGAAGCGTTGGTGGAAAAGACTCTAATACCAATGATCAAATTATTAGAGAATGGAAGAAGATTACAGGAGATAGTTATATTCATAATATTAGGAAAATAGAAATTTCTCAAGATTACTTCTCTTTGAATGGGATAGGCGAGGTTTTTAAGTATGCGGTAAAATTTAGCTCTTTAGCGGTAGATCAATTGGCTGAAATTGTGGAATTACAACAAAGGAAAAAATATAGGTTTTATGATACTTATGGAATATTTAGGAGAATGAGTAATGTAAAGAATATATTAAAACAAAAGTATGATATAAAATCAGCAAAGACTTTTTTGTATGTAGATAGATCGTATCAAATAGTTAATCTTCTTGGTTAAGATAAAAATTTATTTGCTCATTAATAAATAAAAGTTATAATTAATTCTTGTGAATAAGATGTTTAAAGAAGTCTTGATTCATATAATATTATAGATATATATTTGTATAAATTTAGTCTTTAATAGACATAAAAATGAAAGATTTGGCTATCATTAGTTATTTGACTAATAAGATTGGTCCTTTATATCAGACAAGGCTATATAAACTATTGTTTTATATAGATTTTTGTTATTATAAAAACCATAATTCTTCCATGACTTGATATGTTTATTATAAACTCCCATACTGACCAGTCCCTCTAGCTATAAAGACAAAAATTGATTGTATGATCACAAATTTAGATATGGAAGATGAGACAATTAAAAATGATGTCGCAGAATATAAGAAATACTTAGAAATAGTTCAAGTATGAAATGATAAATTTACTATAAAATGAAATTTTTTAGAAGAAACCTTCTTAACAAAAGATGAAGTCACAATTATAGATTACGTGATTGATAAGGTATGAGGTTTGGGTACGTCAAAGATAGTTAGTAGATCACATTGAGAGGATGCTTATAAAAATGCCTCAATGTTCCAACCTATTTTTTATGGTCTTTCAGATTCTTTAAGTATTTAATTATGCCCTTTTACCCGTTTAGTAGTCTTAAAAAAGAAAATATTTCCCTAAAACCATGATACATATATTACGTCTCTCCCAATAAGAATAGATCTGTATTAGAAGGGGCTTCATTAGATCCAATTTTAATAGATAAATTGAGTCATTTTTGGTTAATCGTAGAAGTAGAAAATAATATAAAAGCATTTATATTAACATCTCAATTTTTCAAAAGTATATTTAAGGATGAGATAGGATCTATCTTAGATTTTCATAATGAAAAATGCTCAGCAATCAATTGTGGTCATTTAAATAAATTTAAGTCTAAAAACAGCGCATTTAATAATATTGTTAAAAAATATGATAAAGAAAAGTTTTCAATAAGTAGAAAATATATCTATCTTATAGATAAGCATGATTATTGATTAGATTTAGAGTCTATTATAAACATAGAAAAGCTATTTGAGTTTGGTTACGATCTATTCAATTCTTATTATGAAAAATGATATATAACTTTCAAAGAGGTGGTGGAGTTTAATATTAGAGATAAATTTTTAATCTCTTCGCAAATAAAAGCAAATCTTGAATCTGATAAGAACGATTGAATACAAAGATTAGAAAATGAGCCTTTGTGAAAGTTATATAAACAGTGGATAAAAGTATATAAATAATTGTTAATCATACCTTACGGTGTAAACTTATTTTGTCTAAATATCTTATATGTGACTTATTTATAAATTAATAATATATTACTTACTAAAAAGCTTTTTAGGGTTGGAAATTTATATTAGATTAGTATAAATGGGCAATATTTATCTCTAAATGATCATAAATATGCCATCTTCTAGTGTTATTACCAATCAAGATCAGTTTTTGGATGAGGTTATTAATAAGATACTGCCATCATCAGATAAAGCGTCGTTTTTAGTCTGATTTTTCTATTTTTCTTGATTTCAACAAATCTATAAGAACTTGATAGATAAAAAAGTAAGAATTCTGATCTGAATGGATGTAGAACAGACTATTAGAGATCTTAAGTTTAAGTTTACAGCTCCTTCATGAGTTTCTATTAGAGATACTCTAAAAAACTTTAAGGAATTGGTTAATAGAACTGATATATTTGAAGATAGTGAGGCTCTTGAAGCTATGGAGATTTTTATAAAGAAAATTCAGGATTGATCATTAGAGATTAAGCAAACTCTTAATCCAAATCATGCTAAGATATACTTGTTTCATAATAAGGAAGAGTTTACTCAGTGATGAATTTTCCCTTGAACGTTTATTCATTGATCATGAAACTTAACGTTTGGTGGTCTACATGGACAGTGAGAATTTAATACCGTACATAGAGATCCTGAGAGTTTTGACTATTCGTTGAATTATTTTGATAATATTCGGAATAATGAATCAATCCCTTTGACTACAGGATGAGAACATGACGAAGTAGTTAAAATGCTTAAGAATGAGACCTGGCTTAAATTATCAAAGCCTTATTATTGTTACATGAGACTTTTGAGTGAATACTTTAAGGAACATCAGGATGTCCTGTTTCCTTCAGATATTACTGAATGACATTTTCAGGATCTTGAATATCAAACAGACGCCATAAAGAAAGCACTTCATATAATACAAGAACATAACTGAGTTATTATTGCTGACGTCGTTTGACTTGGGAAGAGTATTATATGATCTACAATCTTACATAATCTTTGAGAAAGGACTATAATTATAGCTCCACCTCATCTTGTAGATCAGTGGAATGATTATAAAAATTCATTTGATTTTGATGCTGAGATCTTCTCTTCATGAAGTATTCAAAAGGCTTTTGAAAGAGATAGTAATAATATACATAAAGCCGAGGTTATACTGATAGATGAAGCCCATAAATATAGAAATTCTGATACGAGTGACTATTGATACCTACATCAGCTTTGTCAGGGCAAGAAAATAGTTTTACTGACAGCTACACCGTTTAATAATCAACCGAATGATATCTTTAATCTGATTAAACTATTTCAGATCCCAAATAAACCAACTATTCATACAAAACATTGATTACTTGCTGATTTCACTGAACTTCAAAAGAAATATGAAGAACTTAGGAAAGATCAGAGAAATGATGCTATTGATGATATCGCAATGACATGAAGTATAAAAGAAATTGCCTATGAAATAAGACAACTTATTTGACCTGTGGTTGTAAGAAGATCTAGAGTAGACTTAGAAAGAATTACCGCTTATAAAAAAGATCTTATTAAACAATGATATGAGTTTTCAAAGGTAGATGATCCTAAAGAGTTAGAATTTGATCTATGAGAACTAACAGAATTATATGTAAGTACATTAGAAAGATTAACAGAAACTGACTCATCATGAGAGCCAACTAACTTTAGATGAGCCAGATATAATGCTTTATGATACCTAAAAAAAGATAAATTAGACAAGTATGCTGAACAAATAGAAAACACCCTGGGATATAATTATATGCTTTTGGAATGAAGACAAAGGAACATGCCGTTCTTTATGAGAAGGTTACTTGTGTCCAGATTTGAAAGCTCTATTCAGGCTTTTAAGGAAACACTTAAATCATTGATCTGATCTATTCATCAGATGGAAGGTTATGTTAAAGCACTTTCGTGAGCTCCTGTCATTAAGAAATGATGACTTCCTACAATTGAAGACTTAGATGACAACTTAGATGACTTTATTTTTGATGAAGTAGATAAGAAAGAGATCAAAGAGCTTTTAGAAAAGAAAGAAGGAATATTGATCGATATTGAGGATATGGACAAGAAATTTATTAAGGATATGGAATTAGATAAAGAGTTTTTAGAAGCTTTACTTTATGAATGGGAACAAATTGATTCTGATCCAAAACTTGATGTGTTTGTAGAGAAATTAAATAAGCTTCAACATGAACAGAAGGAAAGAAAAATAGTAGTGTTTTCACAATATGCTTCAACAATTGAGTATTTAGAGAAAAAATTAAAGTGAAAGTTTCGTACACTAAAAGTTACCTGAGCTAGTAAAACAGATGAATTAAAGAAAAATATAAAATATAATTTCGATGCGTGAATAAAACAATCAGAATGGAAGGATGATTATGATGTCTTATTGGGTACTGATGCGATATCAGAATGATATAATCTTCATAGGGCTGGAATCATAGTTAACTATGATATTCCATATAATCCTACAAGAGTAATACAGAGAATAGGTCGTATAAATCGTATTAATAAGAAGGTCTATGATACCTTACATATCTATAATTATTTCCCATCTCTTGTTTGAGAACAACATACCAATACTAAAAAGATATCAACACTTAAAATAAAGATGATAGCGACAATCCTTGGTATAGACGTTAAGACACTTACAGATGATGAAGAGGTGAGTTCTTTCTACAAAAGAGAAATAATGAAAAATATAAAAGATGATTGAGAGTCATGGGATTCTAGTTATTTGAATGATTTTAAGAATGCTAAGATCGAAGATCCAAAGCTTTTAGAGAAACTGGAAGTTATTCCTGAAAGAACTAAGCTTCAAAGACAAGAAAAGAAAGATAAGTCTTGAGTCTTGTTGTTTGCTAAGAAATGAAATAACTTAATTTTTCAATTTTATGATAAGAAATCAGAACAAACGGTCCCTATTACCATAGAGGATGCTTTTGATCTTTTTAAGGCAGAACTAAGTGAAGAACCGCAGGATGTCTCAAAAGACTTCTATAAAGCATATAATATTCTGAAAGAAGACATTAAGAAGGGATCTAAGATTCAAGAACTAAACTCACAAGAAAAGAAAGCTTTAGATAATGTTAAGAAAATATTTGAGATAACTAAGAATCCTTACTTTAAGAAACTCCAACAGGTTATTGAATATAGAGCTTTACCGCTATATTACATGAAAACCATAAGAAAGATAACTCCCAATAACTTTGAAGAAGAAGTTAAAAAAGTCACTAAAGACATATCAGAAAGATACCTACAATGAATTATTGATGCGATAAATAATTATGATGAAGAAAGCCAGGATCTTATTATTTCTCAGGAATTTATTTCATAATTTTACCCCATAAATCGGATTATTAATGATTTTCGATATGAATTATAATAGACAAGAATTTTTGAGAATTTTACAAACTAGAATCTGTCCTGATTTTCTCCAAGATATAAAACCTTTAGAATGTTCAAGGCAAACTAAATTTATAAAAGATGCTATTTTTCAACTTGGAACTATTAAGTTTAATGATTATGAAGTTTCTGTTTTAGAAATTAAACAGATATCATGAAAAGATCCAAGAATTACATTAACCAAGGACGCCTTTAAACTTCTTCATGATCATCAAAAGGATAATGCTTTGATAGTTTTCCGAAGCGACAATACTAAAACTTGGAGATTATCGTTACTTACTTCAAAATATGAATGACGGGATAAAGTAAATTCTAACCCAAAAAGATATTCTTTTCTTCTTGGAGAAGGGGAAAAAACCAAAACACCAGAAAAATATTTGATAGATAAATGAGTGATAAAAAGTTTTGATGAATTGGTAAACAGATTTGATGTAGAAGTGGTGAGGAAAGAATTCTTCAAACTTTATATGAATCTGTTTTTGGAGCTTTATGGTGAAATACAGAACAATCCTACGTTTCACATTCTAATTGAACAAAGGAAGATAGAACCAGTATCTTTTGCTAAAAATCTTATGGGTAAGATGATATTTTTGTACTTTATTCAAAAGAAATGACGACTTGGAATTACAGATAGGAATAAAAACTTTGGGGAATGAGATCGTGATTTCTTTAGAAATAATTTTGATAAGTTGGCTCATGATGCTGATCTTTTCCAGAAAAGTATGAATTTTTATAACGATTTTTTGGAACCGTTATTTTATAGTGGATTGAATAAAAAGAATAATGATGATCGACATCCAAAGCTAAATATGAAAGTTCCATACCTTAACTGATGATTATTTCAAGAAGAATATGACCGAAAAAATACCGTTATTAAGCTGGATAACGGACTATTTAAAAATCTCATTAGATCGTTTGATACTTATAACTTCACTATAGATGAAGATGATGCTCATGATAGAGAAATAGCCGTTGATCCTGAGATGTTAGGAAAAATATTTGAGTCTATGATATCAGTAAGTAAGGGTAATATAAATCAAATTATGGAAGTATATCGTGATGAAAAAATAGCGAAAAAAATAACACATCCAAATCCCGAAACAATCCTTAATATAGATATCTGAAAAGAAATAAATAAGAAATTCTGAGCTTTTTATACACCAAGAGAGATTGTTCATTATATGACAAAAGAAAGCCTCCTATATCATATAATAAATAAACTTCATAATATCAATCCAAGTCAGGGCGAATCAGAATTAGAAAATATTATTAGAAAATTATTTGAATATAAGGATAAACATTTAACTAAACAAGAAATTGAATCTGAGAAGTCTGATGGATATGAATTATTAAAAAGATATGTTTTTGATATTCAAGAAAGTTTGAAATCACTTAAAATACTTGATCCAGCAGCATGATCAGGAGCTTTCCCTATGGGTATTTTACAAGAGATTCTGTGATTGAGAAGATATTTAATAGATAATTTTGAACTTAAGACAGAATCAGATTTTGAGATTAAGAAACAAATCGTACAAAATAGTATTTATTGAGTAGATATTGATCCAGGAGCAATAGATATAGCAAGACTTAGGTTTCGATTGAGTTTGATTGTAGATGCGATAGAACCAGTGCCGTTACCAAATTTGGACTTTAAATTTGTATGTGCGAATAGTCTAATCCCTTTGGAATCAAGTAGTTTGTTTACTAAACAGAATATAATTGATGAGCTAGCTAGATTAAGATTAGAATATTTTGTATGTAGTGATTTGGCACAAAAAGAAATACTTAAAAGAGAATTTAGAGTATTACAATTAGATCTATCATGATTTTGATCAAAGATGAAGAATGAATTCAAATCAACAAAAGAATGGAGAAAGTATATAGAAGAAATTGTAAAACAGAACGCTGATTATAGAAATAGACAAATTATGGAACGAGATCCATTTGATAGCAGTTCTTCTAATTGATGGTTTGATACTCAGATGATGTTTGGTGTTGAATGATTCGATATCGTAATTGGAAATCCACCATACCTAAGTGTTAAAGATATGACAATAGAAGAGAAAAATAAGTTTAAAACTTTATATAAAACAGCTGTTTGACAATTCGATTTGTACTGATTGTTTTATGAAAAATGATTTTCATTATTAAAAGATTATTGAAATATTATATATATAAGTTCTAGTACGTTTATTAATAATAAAGATTTCAAAGATTTTAGAGAATTTTACCTAAAAAGATCAACTATAAAATGTATTATAAATTTATGAGAGACTGTCTTTGAGTCTGCTAACATAGATGTCGCAATTTTTTTGATGGAAAAAAAGATAAATAAAGAGAATTTAATAAAAATAAGCAGAAATAGAGTAGATTTTGATAATTGAATTTACCATAATTTATTACAAGAAAAGTTTAATAAAGTTGAATTTAATTATGAATATAAAATAAATTGTGATGAAATTGATTTTATGTTGATTGATAAAATATATACAAATACTGAAAAATTAGGAAAAATTGTCGATCTTCCTAGGGGGCTAGAAATTTGAAGTAATTCAGATTTAATTATGATCTATAATACTGGTGATGTGCCGATATTAGTATGAAAAAATATTGCTAAGTATTGTGTCAAATTTGATAATTTATTCTTAAATATCCAAAGCGGATCATCTTTTATTAAAGATTTGAGTATCTATCAAGAAAAAAAAATTTTAATACAAAGGATAAGAAATTTATCTTTAAAACAGAGAATCGTTGCTACATATGATTCTGAATGACTTATTTGTACAAATACATTAAGGATGGGTATATTGAAAAACGATAATTATGATTTAAAATACTTATTAAGTATACTTAATTCTTCTCTGATTAATTATATTTTTAGAAAGTTTTTTTTAAATAAGGATATATACGCATATCAATTGGATGTGGTTCCAATTAAGTGTTCTAGTTTAATTCAACAGAAGCCCCTTATTGATCTAGTTAATCAGATTTTAACTGTTAAAAAGGACAACAATAAAGCAGATACAAGTAAGTTAGAAAAAGAGATAGATCAAATGATATATAAGTTATATGGATTAACTGAGGAAGAGATCAAAGTTGTGGAAGAAAGTGTAAAGTAGTAAAAATTTATATTATAATTGCCAAATAATGTGAAAACATGCTTTTGATACCTGCTCTCATGAACGAAAGTTTCATATAGATGCTGATAGTAGCTGATGACCAATTAATAAACCACGGCAATCATTTTATATATGTGAGAAATGTCATAATGTAATTACATTACAGGAAAAGTCTTCGCTTGACCAAGTAGAAATTACTAAAAAATCCCTAGAGATACAAGAAAGACAAACAAGAACTTGAATGTGGGCAAATATTATTTCAACAATAGTTTTAATAATTGCTTTTTTAACTTTCTTGTTCTGAGATAAAATTATTAATTCTGTCCCAACTCATCATAATTGATTGGTTCATGTTTGTGGGAAAGGTTATTAAATGTTTTATATATTATCTAAATCCTATGTCTTTTAACTATAAGTGTCCGTATTGTAATCAATCTACTACGATTACTGATCCAAATCATCATGAATGATCTATTTGAATACATGTAGGAAGTCCTACTAATCGATGAAAAATTTGAGATATGATTTTCTCTTCTGAAGCTATAGTATGCCCAAATAAAGATTGTGGTAAGATTAATTTGAAGTGTTCTTTGAAGAGTAGAACACTCTCTCCTTCAAATAAATATTCATATAGAGATTTAGATTCTTGGCAGTTATTGCCTGTATCAGAAGCAAAAGTACTTCCTGATTATATTCCAGATCCTATTAAACAAGATTATTATGAAGCATGTCGCATAAGAGATCTTAGTCCTAAAGCATCAGCAACATTGTCGAGAAGATGTCTACAATGAATGATTAGAGACTTTCGAAAAATAACTAAACCAAAATTATCACAAGAAATAAATGAATTAAAATGAAAAATAAGTGATAAGATGCGAAAGGCTATAGATGGTGTAAGAAGCATTTGAAATATATGAGCACATATGGAGGAAGATATAAATTATATTATTGACGTAGATCCTAATGAAGCGCAATCTCTAATCTGATTGATAGAATTTTTGGTAGAGAATTGGTATATAAAAAGGCATGAAGAAGATTTAGGTATTGATACTATTATAAAAATAGCTCAACAAAAAAAAGATGAAAAGAATGATAAATCAGCTTAAAATATTTATTTCATAATCTTATAATAAAGATCTGTATGGATGTGATGTGATATTCTTATTTCTCCCTATCATACAAGGGGTAAACAAAGGACTTTTTCCACCCATATAGAGAGGACAAAAAGAAGACTTTTCCGCTATGTATAGAGAGGATGTTAAAAAGACCTTTTCCTATCATATAATAGAAAATAAAGATCCATATGGATGTGCTGTAGGACTCTGATATTTCTACATCGTATGGAGGGGGTAAAATGAGGAGTTTTCTGACACATAAAAAAAGGACTTTTTCGGTGCTTATAGAGAGGATGTTAAAAAGACTTTTTCCTCTCATATAGAGAGCACAAAAAGAATAATTCTTCCTATCATATAGAGGAGTATAAAAAAAGGACTTTATGTCTGCCTATAGGAACTTATGAAAAATAGCTTATTTTATATAGATTTTAACTCAGATTTACATCTTTCTATTCATATCTTAGCATTAGATTTGATTGATCTATTTAAGGGTTTAGACTTTAACGATTCTCTATAATACCTTATTGATTGTTTATATTCTCATTTGTGATACAGTACAAGTGCTTTTATTCAGTATGCTTCATAAAGTTTCCATGATCTGGAATCTTTTTTAGCTATTCTGATAAATTTATTGGCAAGTTTTGTGGCTTCTCTATGGCGTCAAATAAGTGATAAACGATTTGCTTTTAATGATAGGGCAAGATAATCTTTTGGATCAAAAAGCAGTCTTTTATCTAAGATATCAAATGATTCTTCGTGTTTTCCCATTTTGAAAAGACAATATGCTTTGATATCTCGTCCAGATTGATACCATTTCTTGTCAAAATATAGATAACTATTCGCTAATTCTAGTGCTTCTTTGTACTTTCCATCATTAACTAGGGTATAACCATTCAAATATGGTGAAATCTTTCTTTTATTCGACATGATTATTGTCTACGAAGTAAATCTATATGGTTATTCCTTTGAATTAATCCGATTATCAAGTTCTTTTCACATCTTTGTCCGTATTGGTTTTCCTAAAGGGGCTAATCTACAAAAATAATGCTTATAATTTGATTTTATCATCTCTTGTTGATCTATGGAATATGTATTTCGGTTCTCTTTTATAATTTCAATAAGCTTTTTGCCAGATTCCTTTTCACTAATAGTTACAAATTCAGGAAGAAGGCTTCTACAACATGATCAGCATCTAAATTGTCTTCATTCTTTGGTAAATTCATCTGACAGCCAGTATAAAAAATCTTTGTAATTATCAAATCAAAGATCTTGTAAAAGCTTGTTAGGATCTTTTAAGGATGGATGGGGTCAGCGTAAGAGTTGAAAATCATGTTTCTTATCATAGTTATCGATTCTCTCACCCATCATTTTAACATGTTCTTCAATATGAGCTATTCATTCTTTTATAAGCTCATTTGATGGGTTAAAGTGTTCTCCAATCGTAAAACACTCTAATGCCTTCTTGTATAGTCATAGCTCTATAAAATTCCATCATTTATTTGCGAATACACTATCAAGATACTCCTTAATATCCTCATCTTCTCTTTGAGTGAGGAGTTGGTTATATATTTTGTTGGATTCCTCGTATTTTCATTCATCAGCCAAAACTATTGCCCTTTTTATTTCATTTATGAAGTTGATTCTTTTGATGAAGTATTTGTCTTTTTCTGTGCGTTTTTTGGTCATATATTTGTAAGAAATTAAATTTTTTATTTTTTTAGAGTTTTCGTTTTAAACATGCTTATAAAAAATAGAATAGCAACAATAATGTCTAATACTTCCCAAGCCTCGCGACTAAAGTATATAGGTAGTACTGGATTGAAGAATATAGCAGTAATAACGAATAATATAATCCATATATTCTGCTTGTTCTGGTATGCTAAATACGCTAAATATGTGGTTAGTCAACAAATAGCCCAATGTAAAATTTGATAATAAAAATAAGGATTATCTGCTAATGACCAAAACAATATAATAATGGCAATAATTTTCATAATTATGATTGGTTGTATTTTTTTTCTCATTTAGATAATTTTAAAAAATAAATTTATTTAATCGCGCTCTAATATTACTAAAAGAATTTGATGTAGAAATAGTTTCTCATTTACAGTATTCTTTAATCTTATCATCAATACCCGTTTCGCCCAAATTAGAAGCTTTTTGTAGATCTCTACATCCTGCGTTTATGTCTTTAAAATTAATTTTAAAATTACCTCTATTAATATATGCGGTAGTATATCCAGAATCTAGTTCAATTGCTTTATCATAGTCTTGGATAGCACCTGTATAATCACCTAATCTATATTTTACCATTCCCCTACGATCGTATGTTATCGCATATACTGAAATATAGTCTTCGAGTAGTCCTTTATCATAATTTTGAAATAATTCAATCGCTTTGTAATAATCTAAAACCGCACCTGTATAATCACCTAAATCATATCTTGTAATCCCTCTATTATTATATGTCTTAGCATCATAATCATCCTTTCTACCCAATTCAATTGCTTTATCATAGTCTTGGATAGCACCTGTATAATCACCTAAATCATATTTTACTACCCCTCTCCAGTTATATCATTCACCATCTTTTTTATCTAATTCAATTACTTTATCATAGTCTTGGACCGCACCTGTATAATCACCTAAATCATATCTTACTCGCCCCCTTTCCTGATAAGCATCAATATATCCAGAATCTAGTTCAATTGCTTTAGTAAAGTCTTGAATAGCACCTGTATAATTCTCTGAATCATACTTTTTTATACCTGAATCATATAATTTTGAAGCTTCTGATCCTGTTTTAAAAAAATTTAATCGAATTATTAATAAAATCGGTATCCCCCAAAATATGGATACACCTAGTATGTCATATAATTTTCTTCTAGACATAATAATTAATAGAAATAAATAAAACGATAATATTCATGGTGACTAATGTTTACATGATTTTTAAATCAAAATTTTAATTAATAATATAGAAATATGTATTCTCATTACTTTTTCAATATATAATGGTACATATACGTAGACAACGTATAGACTGTGGCTATATAAGTATCATATTGATAGATTATAATCTGTATTTATATTGATTATAGCCTATTATGGACATAAAAGAAAGATTCGGAGATAGAGTTCGTAAGTTAAGAAAGGATATTTGACTTTCTCAGGATCAATTGGCTTTCAAATCTGGTATTCATAGGACTTGGATCGGAATAGTTGAAAGATGACAAAGAAATTTGACTCTAGAAAACATAGAAAGATTAGCAGAGGCACTTGGCGTATCAATTGAAGAATTATTCAAATGATTAAAATAACCTTTATTAGTTTTATAAAACTAGTACAAAATGGTAAAAGATACTACAGGAGAAATTGAATATTATGATACGATTAATAGCTTTAGAAAGGCTAATGATATACTATATGAGTTTGACACAGATATTACGTATCGTATTTTTATAAAAGATAAAAGAATTACGAACGCATTTGTGGGATGATGACGATATGATGAAGTAAAAAAATGTATAATTTCCTCGTTAGATAATTATTCTCGATGAGAATGAAAATGGTCTTTTAATGATTTTTTTGATTATGATGATGATAAAACAGTCTTTTCATACATATTATTTCAAACCCTATATAACAAAGAGAATCTCTATGTGATATACAACGAGGTTATTGAAGAAATTCATATCGTAAGTCATAGTAGATTACCAGAATTTATTAACCAGACCATTATACTCTGAAGAATGACATTTATTTCAAAAATATTGCTTGAGATAAAAAATATATGTTCTTGTAATGGTTTTTTTGGATCAATATTAGATAAATATGATATTGCTAATAAAGATGGAAAATCAAATAATTCGGAAAAGAAGATAGATCTCTTTATAAAGTGTCTTGAAGACATTAAAAACGTACAATTTATATCAGAGGAATTTAAAAATTGTAGAATATCACTAAATATAAAAGATGGAGATCCATTTTATATGGAAGCAGAAACAAAGACTGCTAATACAGATTTTAAGGCATGGAAAGAAAAACTCTGAAACGAAAGAAAGATAGAAGAAAATACTCATGATAATAAGTCTGTTTCATTGAAAGTAACTAAAAAATTTAGATATTGAAAAGGCTGAAGTAAATAATATAATGTTGCTGTTACTCCCTAAGCAAAGGAGAACTTTCAATCACATGTATTCCATTCCCTAAGCAAAGGAAGGAAGAGAGAACAAAAGATTGTTATGGCTCTAGAAAAAGTCAATCTTGGAGAAGTATTATCAGAATTTATTGATATGCTTATTCAGATTGAAAAAGAAACAACTTCTTAGTTAACAAAAGGCAAGTTCTTAGTAGCTTGCTTTTTTTTGTTCGATAATAAATTATATATTGAAAACTTATATGATATAAATATAATATAAGTCGAACATAATTGATTTTATATTTTATATATCTTTATGGTAATAAGGAAAGTAAAACCCCCCAAAAGAATACTTAATATCGATGAAGTCGAATATGTTATTTACTGTAGAAAGTCAAGCGAGGACTCATCAACATGACAGAAGCAATCAATCTTAGATCAACTTAATGCGTGTATAGATTATGCTACTAATACGTGATTGAAGCTAGCAGAACAAGACGAAATATTCAAAGAGTATTTTGATGATAATGCTTTTTCTATATGGAAAAGTAAACAAACTAATAAATATGAACAAGAAATTCTTTTAAAAGCTGAAAGTATATTTTATATAGTTGAAGAAAAATCTGCGAAAAAACCTAATAATAGAGAGAAACGAACAAAATTAATAAAATTAGTGAAAGATTGAAAAATAAAATGAATTCTTAGCTTATCTCCTGATAGACAGGCAAGAAATTTGCCAGAAGCATGAGAGATTATACAATTGTTAGATGAAGCATATTTTGACGTAAAATATACAAATTTTACTTTTGAAAATAATCCTAATGGAAGGATGGTTCTCGGCATAACATTTGTTATATCTTATAATTATTCCGATAATTTGGGAAAAAGAATTGGAACGTGAAATGACTGAGCTATGAAAAGATGAACAGCTCTTTGAAAGTTTAAACATGGATATAGGATCAATGAGGAGAAATACCATGAACCTGATCCTGATAGCTTTCACTTATGGGAGAAAGCATTTAAAATGAAATTATATGAAGGGAAGACTGATCATGAAATTTGGAAATATTTGGTGTCTAATTGATATAAAAGGAAATATAGTAAGAAAACAACGGATTTTAATGAAAAAAATATGTATACAATATGGTTGGATGAATTTTATTATGGTAAATTTATATGTGGTGATTCCACTATTGATCTAAGAGATAGTAATCCATACTATAAACCAATAATTAGTCAATCAGAACACACTCAACTTTTAATTAGATATCAAAGTAAAAACCCGGTAATTCTTAGGAAAGTAAAACCAACTGATGAATATTATAACTTAAAACCTTTTGATAATTGATTTATTGTCACTGAAGACGGTCGCAAATTAACATTTAATATCCCGAGTAAAAAGAGATATTTAAAAAAACTAGTTGAATTACAGAAAACCAATGAAAAAGCTACGCTTAATGATGTAATGAAAATTAGTCAGATGAATTATGTTTGTAATAAAAAGGATAAAGACTGAAGGATAGCAACCATTAACGCTGATGAAGTAGATGATGTTGTATATATGTTTCTAAAGAAAAATATGAAATTCACAGAAAATCTTTATGAAGAATATTCTAGACATCAAAGGGAATGATATGAAACTAATATAAAAAAAAATAATGAAGAAAGACAAAAGTTACAATTAAGACGTAATAATATTGCCGGAGAATTGGATGCTTTCATTTTAAAAAATATGTCTCCATCAAAAAAAGATAGGGAACAAGAGGTATATGATAAACAAATTATTAAATTACAATCTATGATAGATACTATTGATGAACAAATACAATCTTTATCTCAGACAGAAAGGAGTTCTAGATTAGAATCTGAGGCGTTTTTTAAGGTACTTAAGAAAGCTCCAGAACTTTATCAAAAATGAAGTTATGTTCGAAAAAGAAAAATTTGTAATTTACTCTTGTCGAACATTATTTTAAGTAAACAAAAAGGGCTTACCATAATAGTAAAACCCTGATTGGAGTCATTATTTTCTTTAAAAAGCCCATTTGGTGGAGATGATGGGATTCGAACCCATGTCTAAAAGGCATAAATAATAATTTCTACCGCAATAGTTGGTTAATAGACCTTAATTTTTAATGTTAATTGAACAGGTAAGCCGTAGCCAATCAACAGGCAGAGCATTTTATTCAATCAACATAGCTTTCCTACTTAGGTCGACCTCGCGTTTAGTAGGAGTCAATGACGAGGTTAGTTACTGGCTTGATTAAGCGTAAGCTTTCACAAGTGCAGCTCTTCAAAGAAGAGATTTTCATGCGTTTGCATTTGTTTTTGAACGAAGATTAATCTCATTGCGTTCATAGAGTAGCGGCGGTCATTATCTATGTGATCCTTCTATCAAATCCAGAAGCATCCCCATGTCTTTACTATAATTATTTGCTTTAAAAAGTCAATTGAAGTCTTTGGCTTTGTCATCTCGAGCGAAGTCGAGAGATCCATTTAAGCGATTCCCTTCATTCTTCAGGACAAGTCTCCACTCATTTCATTCGGTCGAAACGACAGTGAGAAAGTCGAAATGACTAGAAATTATTCGTCCAAAAGATCATGAACTTTTTGTAGATGCCTATCATCTATATGTGTGTAAATTTGAGTAGTGGTAATAGAGGAGTGACCGAGCAGAGTTTGCACTGCTCTGATGTCTGCTCATTTTTTTATAAGTGTAGTAGCGAAGCTATGACGTAGAGTATGAGGTGTTACTCTTTTTTTTATACCTGCAAGACTAGCATATCTTCTTACGATTTCTTCTATACTATTTCTACTGAGTGCTTGCCCAAAAGAATTTTTGGATAAACTTATAAATATATAGTCTGAATCATCTGCTCTAGATAATAAATATTTTTTGAGTTTTTCTCTAGCTTGGTTGGTCATAAAAATTGCTCTTATCTTTGATCATTTTCAGATAACAGAAAATTGTTTTGAATCTGATTTTATAGCTGTTTTTTTCAAAGATATTAATTCTGTAACTCTGAGTCATGTGCCATATAAAAATCGGAGTATAGCTTCGTCCCTAGCTATTTGAAGAGGATTTTTTCAGAATTTACTTGGCATTTCCAATACTGATTTTACTTCGTCGTCTTCTAGATAGTTTACTTCTCTAGCTGGTATCTTGGATAGTTCTAATTTATCTGGACTGATACAATCGAAATCATTTTTAAGTAGAAATTTTAGAAAAGATCTAATTGCTACGATATGATAATTTATAGTTTTGATACTCAATCATGTATTTTTTAAATGTATCCTAAAATCCAAAGCATGCATGCTTTTAAGTTTTTCTACATCCATATCTCAGATATATCCAGAAAATCTATTTAGCCATAAAGAATAATTTTCTATGGTTTTGGGGCTTACATTTTTTTCGTATTGTAGGTAGAAAATATATTTTTCAATCAGATTATTTATATTATTGTATTCGTGCATTACTTCATGTAGCTGGGTCTTGTGTTCATGTATTTTGTTCTTGTATACCAGTTTGTCCTTGGATTGGTGTATTTGAGGCATTTTCTAGATCTTGTAATTTTTGTAAATATACGGAAAATTGTGCAAGGTTTGAATCTAATGATGATATATCCAAAATTTCTCAATTTTCAATCTGATTTACAAATGTATTTGCTTTACCTGTAAGATATATTCAATATTTAAGCATGTCTTTGATTCATTTTTGTTTTCATAGATCTAGATAATATTGTCATTTAGTAGCAAATTCTTTTAGTGAATCTATGGTTGCTTGCTTTTTGATTTCCTCTTGTGTCTGTATATTATCCAATACTTGAAATGGATCTCATTGTCATGTAGTTATATTATGATCTTCAATATTTCAGCTTATATCCAATATATTTCAAGTCAGTTCGTTTATGATTCATGTGTTTTCTGTCCCTGTAGCATCTCAAGTAAACATAATATCTGTTGGAGGTATAGTGTTGTCTTGTGGCGGCATGTCTACTATTTGAGCTGTGGTACCAGTATCTACAGCTGGTCATCAATCGCTTGCTCCAAATTGTATTGGATACATAGTTTTGAGTATAAAAAATCATGCTATCAAACAAACTGCAACTATTCATATTATTATAAATAAGTGTTTTTTATGTTCAGTAATACCTGTTTGAATAGTCTGTTGTGGTGCCATATCATAAGGATTGTTTGGTCTTTGTATTTCCTGTGGAAATTGCACTTGTGGTATATTTTGTATGGGAGCTTGAGGTTGAATTTCAGGTACTGGCAAAATATCATCTAAGTTAATCGATCAAGATGGAACTTCATTTGTTTTTTCTTGTTCTTTTTCTTGTTGTATTATGTTTGCATCTAATGTCTGTATAACTGGTATTTCATTTAATTCACTGCTCGTAATTGTTTGTTTTCATTCATTTTTAGCATCTTGTAATTGTTGTATAGTCTCATTTATAGAGTTTAAATCAGGAGTATAAGAAGAATCTCATGTTTGTGGTATTTCATTTGTACTTTCTGTTGTTGGTTGTTCTGTTGTGATTTCAGGAGCGATTGTTTTTTCAACTACTTCTTCAGGTATCTCGATTACAGGTATCTCGACTACAGGAATAGCCATTTCAGGTATTATTACTTCTTCTTGTGGTGTTTGTGGTGGCTCTTGTACTTCTTGTATTGGAGCTATTTCTTGGGTTATTGTATCTGTATTCGTAGTTATTTTTACTTCTTCTTTTACTAGAGAAGAGGGATTGATATCAAAATTTAAATCAGAATTTATATCTGTGTTTGATTTAGAACTAGTTGTAGCTTCTTCTTTGGGCTTATTTGGTTCATCATTTTTATCCAAAATAATGTCAAAATCTAGATTTAAGTCATCATTTACATTTGGATTGATTTTTGTTTTATTTTCGTCAGACATATGTAACGATAAAGCCTAAAAATGTAGCAACATTAAATATTTTTAATATATGAGAGTTGATACATCTAATTATATTTGAAATCTGTTTTTTTTGCAAATTTTGAGTATCAAAATTCACAAGCACATCTTATTAACTATTTTATATGCTAAAAATTTATAAACAAATTTTTAACTGTTATGTCTTCATAAAACAGCTCACCATATAGAAATTTGAGGATATGTTTTTTTGATAGTTTTTGCAATTTCGTTTAATGTAGATCAAGTGGTCGTCACATCATCGATAAGTATTATGGTTTCGTTTCATTTAAGTTTTGTATTTTCTATGATTTTAAATGAATCACTTAAATTTTCTTCTCTTTGGGTCTTTGTAAGACTTACTTGTTGGCGAGTATTTTTTGTTTTTTTGACGATATTTATCAACTTAAATCTCAGCTTCTGTGCTAGTAATTTAGCTATTTCAGCAGAAGGATTGTATCCTTTGATAAAATACTTTCTATATCGATGAGATGGTACATATGAGACTAGTATTTCCTGTTTTAAAACATTAGATTGATATTGTAACAATTGATTGGTTTGTATTACGAGGAAAAGTCTTTGTGCCAAAAATTCTGCTATGTCTTTTTTATGAAAATATTTCAATCTAAATATGAGATTTTTTAATACTTTGTCATAAACAAATGCTATTATAAGTCAGCTTAAGTAATTGTTTTTTTTATTTTTACAGGTAAAACATGTTTGATAAAATCTATGATATGTATGACAATAAGGACATATCTCTATATGTGGAGTAAGTTTTTTTTTACAATCGAGGCAAAGATATTCTCATGGTTGAGAACAATTTATACAATGTTTGGGGAATAGAAAATTTATTATTTTCATTGTTTTTATTTTTTGATGATACCTCTAGTTACCAATTCTTTGGAAATATATAATGGATCATTTGCATTGTCTATAGCATCTTGCACAGTTATTTTTTGATTAGCTACAAGATTTATCAATTCTTCTTCCATGAGTTGCATTCAGTATTTTCTATTTGTGAGTATTGTATTGTTTACCATATTCATTTTACTTTCTCTAATCATATTTTCTATAGCTGTATTGTTTAGCATGATTTCCATTGCTACTACCATAGATAGGTTGTCTTGTGTTTTTATAAGTTTTTGAGATATGATAGCAAGCAAGTTTTCGGCTAGTTGTACCCTGATTTGGTTCTGTTGTTCAGCAGGAAACGATCATATTATTTTATTTAATGTTTGTACTGAAGATCTTGAATGGATAGAAGCTATGAGTAGATGTCATGTCTCTGCCAATAGAATAGCATTTTTGATTCACTCTAAGTCTCTTATCTCTCAAAATAAGATTACATCTGGTCTTTGTCTGAGTGTAAATTTACTTGATGATCAAAATCAGATTATATCTTTTCATAATTCTTTTTGTTCTATGATGGATCTTGCTGGTTTAAATTTGTATTCTATAGGATCTTCCAATGTGATGATATGTTTTGCATAGTTTAAATTTATTTCTTGTATCATAGCTGCCAATGTTGTAGATTTTCCTGATCATGTAGGACCAGCGACTAGTATTATTCAACTTGTTTTGGATGCTAAACTTTTCAATACTTCTGGTAATCAGAGCTGATCTATAGTAGGTGGTGTCTCCATAAGCAATCTAGAAACGACCATAATATGTCATTGTTGTTTTGATATATTTACTCTATAACGTCTTCAATTGCTAGATAATCATAAATCTATGCTTAAATTTTTTGTAAAATATTCAGCATTTTCTGGCTTTACCAATTTCTCTTTTATTTCTTCTAAGATTTCGTCATTCATTAGTGGTAGCTGTTGAATTTTATGCAACTGATTATTGATTCTGAGAGTGGGATATTCTCAAAAAGTTAAATATAAATCTGATGCATTTTTTTCTGCCATCAATTGGTGCAAGTCTATGTATTTATCTTCACCTGTTTTGATTTTCATTTGTTTTATTTGTAAGTTATAAACTACACTAATGATAAGTATTTTTTTAAAATATGCAAATTTTAAACATTTAAATTATAAAACTTAAAAATCTCTAAATGAAAAAAATCCCGGATGAAAAACACCGAGATTTCTTTTTTTTTGTTTGTCTGGACTAGTTAGCCCAGGTAATCGCTTTCCCTAAGTCTTCTCCGAAAAATCGGATTCCTCGTCTTGGGGTTCTGATGCTTTGGAAGTGTTCCCTTGAGCCTAAAAAAACATAGTTTTTTTCTGCCATGAAGTGTGTTCCGCCACCGATCAGTTTGTAAAGTTTTGTCATTTTTTGTTTCTGGTTCTCGTCTTTACATGTTGAGAAATCAAAAATAAGAAATGAGTTTTTGACTTTACTTAGTGCCATCTTACCAAACTCAATTAAAGATACTTTTTGAGCATGGAAATTTGGTGTTTGGAGCAGGTCGCTTTCTTCTCCGGTTATTACCAGTATTGGTTTCCGGAATGTTAATTTTTCTTTTGTCATCGTCATCTGTTTTTTGTTTTAATTTGACATTTTAATATAGTGTTTTATAATATTAATTCAAGAGAAATTACTATAATTATTTATGGGTCTATTCTTTCCCCAAACCCCTTGAAATACTTTTTGGCATTGCTCCAAAAAGTACCCTAAGACTTCGCTTAGGACAAGTTCAAAAAAATCTAGAAAAATCATCCGCAATTTGATTTTTCCTGATTTTCTTAGTCGATATAATTTTTGCAGCTGTAATTGTGGTATAAATATAGCAGCGAACAAAATATTTTCTTGAAATAAAAATGTAGAAATGTAGAAATACAAAAGTGTATAAACACCAATGTTTTTTAGTCAGTTAAAATTTGATATGTGAAATAAGTACAATCCTAGAGAAGTAGAAAAAAAATGGCAAAAATATCGAGAAGATAATCAGATTTATAAATTTAAAGAAGATGTTTCTTTGCCTATATATAGTATAGATACCCCACCTCCTACTGTTTCATGAAAAATACATATAGGACACCTATATTCTTATACTCAAGCTGAAGTAATTGCAAGATACAAAAGGATGTCTGGATACAATGTTTTTTATCCTATGGGATATGATAATAATTGAATACCTACAGAACAGCTTGTAGAGAGAGAACTGGGAATAAATATAAAAGATGTAGAACGTAAAGATTTTATTGCAAAATGTCTTGATGTCGTAGAAAACTATAAAGTAATTTATTCAAACCTTTGGAAATCTATCTGACTTTCTGTAGATTGGTCTAGATCATATACTACAATTTCTCCTGAGGTTCAACAAATATCTCAGAAGACTTTTATAAAACTTTATAATGAATGAAATATAGTTTGTAAAAATTTTCCAGCACTGCGATGTACCAAAATGCAGACTACTGTTGCCCAAGCTGAAACTGAAGAATTAGAATTCAATGAGTTTTTTAATTATCTAAAATTTACTTTAGACGATGGAGAGAAGCTCGTAATAGCAACTACTAGACCAGAACTTTTACCAGCTTGTTTAGCTGTATTTGTTCATCCTGATGATGAAAGATTTACAAAATATATTTGAAAAAAAATAACTACTCCTATATGAGTTACTGTACCAATGCTGGCAGATGATAAAGTAAAAATGGATAAATGAACATGAGTGGTGATGTGTTGTAGTTATGGAGATGAGGTAGATGTTTATTGGATCAATAAACACAATTTATGAGAAAAAATCGTGATAAATAAATATGGTAAAATGGAAGATTCTGGTGTGCCTGAAATTGATGGTCTCAAAATAGAGGAGGCTAGAAGCAAGATTATGGAATTATTTGAATCTAAATGAAACATAGTAGTCAAGAGAGATCCTATCGTCCAATCAAAACAAATTTCTGAAAGATGAAAAGTCCCTGTTGAAATATTACCAGTTAAACAATGGTTTGTAAACTTGCTTGATAAAAAAGAAATCTTGCTTGAACAAAATAAAAAAATGGATCGATATCCAGGTTTTATGAAAAAAAGATCTGATGATCGAATAGAAAATTTACAACGAGACTGGAATATTTCTAGATCTAGAAAATTTGGAATACCTATCCCAGTACGATATGATAAGGATGATAATGTGATTTTACCTAGTGATGAACAACTATCTAGATGAATAGTAGATCCAACTATTGATTTGCCTGATGGATATGCAGTAGATCAAGTTAAGGGAGAAACATTGGTTCTTGATACTTGGTTTACATCATGATTGACACCATATATTAATCAGAAATTTCTTGAAAGAGATGGATACAAACAAAATATATTACCTATGGATCTTAGGCCACAGGCTCATGATATTATACGTACATGGCTTCTTTATACTACTTTACACACATATTTTAGAGATAAAAAAATTCCTTTTAATAATATAATGGTTTCTGGATTTTTATTAGCGGCTAAATGAGAAAAATTTGCAAAATCCAAATGAAATGCAAAATTTGATCCTGAAACACTTATAGAGACATGGTGAGCTGATGCTGTGAGATATTGGGCGCTAGGATTACAACTTTGAAAAGATGCATTTTTTGATGAAAACGATCTCAAAAATTGACAGAAATTAGTTACAAAATTATGGAATGCTTATCAATTTGTACAAATGCAACTCGCTGGTTTCACTCCTGTCATCTCAAATGATAATCAGAGATCTCAAGAGATTTCTCCATTACACTATGCTTCAGTCGAAATGACAAATTGAATAAAGTTGCTTCCAACAGATAATTGGATATTGGCTAGGTTACAAGAGACGATTACAACTATGAGAACTTATCTAGATAAATATGAATATGGATTAGCAAAGTTGCATTTTGAAGATTTTTTCTGGAAAGATTTTTGTGATAACTATCTTGAAATGGTAAAAGTAAGACTCTATAAACCTGAACTATTTGAAAACTGAGAAGAGAAAAAATTAGCTGCACAATGGACACTTTATCAGGTTTATTATGCTATTATTAGATTGATTGCTCCATATATGCCACATGTAACTGAGGAGATTTATCAAGATTATTTTAAACAATTTGAATCTCTAGAATCTGTAAATATTGCAAAATATCCTGATGTAGATGATTATATAAAAACAGACGATAAAGAAAAAATAAAATCTGATTTTAATTTATTTTTGGAAATAGTAGAATCTGTAAGAAAATATAAAACTGAGAAACAGATTTCTATGTCAGCAGAACTTGAAAAATTAACAATTAAATGACCAAAAGATTATTTAGATATTGTAAAAAAATACACCGACGATCTTATCGGTGTAACAAAGGCTAAAAATATTGAATGGGTAGAAAGTATAGATATGATTTGTGAAATATTATAATTTTCTTTTTTTAGATGTTTTTATTAAGGACATGGTACTGTAGGATTTGATATTTTATATCGAGGATTACCAGTTCATTTACAGAAACAAAATTCTTTAATTCAACTATCATAATATATAGCTCATTCATTGCTTACTCAACAAGTTGGAATATCTCATCTAGGTTTTATTCTTAAAATATAATTCACCTCTAAGTTGGCTTGAGGTGTGTTTGTTCATATTCAAACATTTCAAGAAATATATAAATTTGATGATGTAGAATCATTCACTACATTATATCATATACCAACATTTCAATTCATAAATGCAGAATCGCCATCAACATAAAAATCTTTACCATGAACTTCTAGTCAGCATGCAGAAGATCATCAACATGTAGGATTGCTAGATCATATTCATATTCATCAACTGGGTAATATTGTCATCATATTTGTATAAGCTGATCAATCTGATGAATAATCAAAATTGATACTTGTTCATCAATTTATTTTCCAGTTGTTTATAGTGGATGGATTAACTCATATATAATTTAGTTGTATATTAGGTTTTTTTGATCTTATATTTGCTCAACAAGCTGCTTCTACAACACCATCATCGTGATTTCATATGATTCTCATGTAAGATCATCATATATCTTGTGGTATACAGGTGTAATTGAATCATATTTGATTTATATTAGATATTTGTAATTTTTCAGATGAGCTACTATTTGTTCATATTCCAATATTTCATGCTGAGTAATGAACTCAATTGGTGTCACTTACAAATAAGTCTGTTCCAGTCCTATATCTTCAATCTAAATTTGTAGTTATATTTGATGATCATCAAGATCACATAAGTGTAAGTACTCAATTTGAAGAATTGAAACCACCAGAATAAATATATTTATCTGTATTTATTACACATGTTCGACTTGTTCAGTTGAATCTTGGTGACTCTCAGTTGTTGCATGAACTTAAATCTGTAGTGGCTAATGTATTGATATCTCAAGTGGTTAGTATTGTTGGTATTTTTTTACAATTTAACATATTATGATCGCAATATCGGTCTGATCATACTTTACTATTTGATCAGTCTAAGATTACTCAAGTGGTTCAAGAAGCACTTCAATTGCTTGTAAGTACTATCTGTTTGATGTATTGTACTGCATTATCTATGTTTGTTGCTATATTTGTAGCATTTGTAAAAAACAAAACAGAAAACATTCAAAGTACAAATATCGAAAAATATTTCACACTTGAACTTCTTTTTTTGAATGGTTTGTAAGAATTGAAGGTCATTTATATGACATTATTTATAAAATAGAATTATATTAATTTACTAGGTTTGCAAGTCATGTTCGAGATCAATCAACAGCACATCATTTATATTTTCATGCTGCAAAAGCTATATCTCAAGCTGTACACGTTCTTCATCCACCTATATCTAAAGCTGTTTTTAATAAATCTGGTATGGTAATACTTTTAACTGCTCATGACAATGTGTCTACTGATGTTTTAGTTGCTAATAGATCTAGATCGGTTAATTTTGCATAATCTGATAATGAACCAGATAAAGATTTGATATTTCATGATAAAACTAAATATAATGATTCTAAATTTATTGTTCTTCATGAGAGATTGGATATTAATCATGTTACATTCAAAATTAATGGATCAATTTGAGAAGTTTTAAAGACAGCTAAATCTGCGGGTTTTACATATCAGCTTAAGTCTCCAGTTTGTAATATTAAAGATACATTTACACACTTTGAAAAATCTAATGTACAAAACAAACCTGCTCATATACGACCTCAAGAAGTATTTCAATCTAATATTATTCATGTGGTTCATTTAGCTGTTCAATCGTTTGTAAGTATTATATTCTCTATGTATTGAGTTGCATTGGCTATGTTTGTAACTATATTTAATGCATTAGAAAAAAATAAAGCGAAAGAAATCCCAAGCAAAAATACTATTGCAAATTTAGAGAATAGATTTTTTCTTTTAAATGGTCTATAAGAATTAAAGGTCATTTGGCTATATTATATAAATAAATTTGTTATTTAATTATATACCAGAAATATGTTTTATCAAAATAATGAGGTCGTATTTTATATATTTCATTGACTATTTGCTAAAATATTACACAATAATAGTTATTTATAGATAATCTTTTTTATAAAAAAATCTATTGAAAAATCTTGTCTGACTTTTAATATAAACTTGCTTTGCTACTGATTAATTATAGAAATTGATAACTCTAAAATAGCACGACTTTAAATTTTAATATAAAAAGATGATAGAATTAAAAAAACTACCTTACGAAATGACTTCTTTAGTACCATATATTGATGCTAGGACTGTAGAAATTCACTATACAAAACATCACCAATGATATGTAGATAAGCTAAATTGACTTATCAAATGAACTGAATTTGAAAATATGTGATTGGAAGATATTGTTTTAAAAGCCAATTGAGTAATATTTAATAATGCAGCTCAAATATGGAATCATACTTTTTATCGAGATGGACTTATCCCTTGATGAACAGTACCTAGTGGAAATATTTTGGAAAAAATAAATGCAAAGTTTTGATCTTTTGATGTCTTTAAGGAAAATCTTACAAACTCTGCTGTATGAAACTTTGGTTCTGGTTGGACTTGGTTGGTAAAAAATCAGATTTGAGATATAGAAATTTTAAATACTTCAAATGCTGATTGTCCTATAACAAAATGACTTATTCCTTTGTTGACTGTAGATGTCCGAGAACATGCATATTATCTTAATTATCAAAATCGTAGGATAGAATATGTAAACAATCGATGGAATATAGTTAACTGGGATAGCGTAAATGAAATACTTTGATAAAAGATTTTTAATGTTTCATTATAATGTAATTGTATAATTATTGTCACTCTGAGTAAAACGAAGAGTCCAGTATATAAAAAATAATACTTTCCTGGATTCTTCGCTAATGCTCAGAATGACAGTGCTTTTAGAGGTAGTTAATGCCGTCTTTACTTGGTTTATGTATGTCTGATTATAAAAAAAAGAAATGATATGAAGGAGAAAAAATAGTCGCCGATTATTATATCGGTCATGGCTATAATATTTTGAGTAAAAATTATACTATAAAATGATGAGAAATAGATATAGTCGCTGAAAATTTTAAGGAGGTAGTTTTTGTTGAAGTTAAAGTTGTCGATAGTCTGGATGATATACAATGATGTGTAAATCCCAAAAAAATTTCTTTTCTTGAGAGATCGATTGAAGACTATATAAATAAACAAAATATAGATAAAGATATCAGACTTGATGTTGTATTTGTCAAGGATAATGCTATAATCCAAGTCTATGAAAATGTTACAAACAACTAAAATAAATATTAATAAACAATAAATTTATAAAATAAAAAATTAAATGACTAAAATAAATCGTACTTATAAATCTATAACATTGATTATATTATTTTTGTTTGGAGTGTTGGTGTGATGATTGATATTTAAATTTAAAGATAATCTAAATTTTGAATATTATAATAATTTAGGAAATACTGGCTCATGAGTTAGTTTGGAACAAAAGTATTCTCGTTTTGAAGATGTTCTAAAAATATTAAAAAAAGAATATTATAATCAGGATTTATTATTGAGCTGAGAAAAATCTATGGTTGACAAAGCTCTTGCTGCTTATGTAAATGCCATAGAAGATCCATATACTGTTTATATGAACAATCAGCAAGCTTCTGGTTTCCAGCAAGATCTTAAATGAGAATCAGACTTTGAGTGAATATGAGCATATATAATGAAAAAAGATTACTATGTGATGGTGGAGGAAGTACTCAAGGATTCTCCCGCTTTCAATGCATGATTGAAACCGCTTGATCGTATTGTAATGATCGGTTCTTGATATACAGAAAAAATGTCCGTAGATGAAGCTGTTTCCAAAATCAGATGACCAAAGTGAAGTAAGGTTTGATTGTTGATAGAGAGATATGATAGAGATTGAAAAAGAGAAGTTTTGGAAAGAGAAGTGGTTAGAGATAAACTTGTAGTGCCGTCAGTTGTAAGTAAAGTATTTGAAAAAGATGATCATAAAATATGATATATAGAAATTTATATGGTAGGAGAAGAAACTGAAAATCTTTTTGAGAGAGAAATTATAAATCTAACAAATCAAAATGTAGAATGAATTATATTGGATTTGAGATGAAATGGTGGATGATTTCTGCCTATAGCTGTGGAGATTTCTTCACATTTTATTCCTTCTTGAAAATTGATAGTTACAGCTAAATATAAAACTTTTTGAGATGAAAACTATTACTCAAAATGATATGAAGATTTACAATCTTTGCCTGCTGTTGTACTTGTAGATGGCATGACTGCTTCTGCATGAGAAATTATAGCAATGGCTTTACAAGAACAAAAATGAATACAATTGATATGAACTCAAACATTTGGTAAATGATCAATACAGACTATAAAAGATTTTGAAGATGGTGCAACATTGAAATATACTGTATGAAAACGATATTCTCCAGAATGAAAAAATATAGATAAAAACTGAGTAACTCCAAATGTAGTGATAGAATTTGACACTGGGAAATACCAGAAAGATAATTTGGATAATCAACTTGAAGAAGCAAAACAATTATTGATTAATAATCTTTAGTTATTATATTTTATATTTTAATTGGTATCTATGACAGTAAAAGTAAAAGTAAATGACTCTAATTGAGTTTTGTTATGAGAATTTGATTGAGAAGATAATATCAGTTTTTCAAAAATGGCAGAGAAAAACAATATAGAGATACCAGTATCTTGCGGTATGTGAGCTTGTTATGCTTGTGCCTGTAAGATCATAGGGTGAGGTGAATTTATAGATATAGGTAAAAAATCTGTGCCGCTTATTGATTTACCTACTGATGAAAACTGAAATTATCAAGATGTATTGACTTGTGTATGATGAATAAAATCAGAATTTATAAAAGATCAAGAAGTACATGAAATCATTATTCAGAAGATGATTTAAATATTGATAGACATAAATAAACTTCTGTAGAAATAGTTTAGATAGAATAAAATATAATGTTAGACTTTGATGAAAAGTTTATAAGAGAACTTAAAAAACAAGACCATAATACTTTTAATACTTTTTATATAAAAACTGTAGATAATTTTTTTCGTTATATAAATTCCAATTATTATTTTGATAGGCAAGATATAGAGGATATAATATCAGATTTTTATGTTAAAGTTTGGGAGGCTGTAAAAAAATATGATGAAAATTTGTCTTTCCAAGCATACATTTGGACTATATTGAAAAATACAATCAAAGATTCTCTCAAAAAAAACAATGATCTTTCTTTTTCTAGTTTAGATAAAGAAGATTCGTCTGATTCTTTTGAAGATCAAATAGCTGACGAAACAGATTTAACTTTACTTTTGGAACAAAGTTTTAAATTTGAACAGATAGAAATAGCTATAAAAGAGTTAGATGATTTGAGCAAGGATATAATATATCTAAAGTTTATAGAAGAAAAAAATAATGATGAAATACAAAAAATATTATGATTGAGTCAAGAAAATATTAGACAAAAGATTTCTAGAGCTATAAAGTATTTAAAGTCGCTCTTAGAGCACAATAATTAATATTTTCTATTATATTATAAAATTAAATATAAATATGTCAACTTTTAGTGATAATAGTATATTTTTTGTTTTTGTAAATTAGGCTTATAGACTAGTATTTTACTTGTTGTGAGTGGACGTATTTATAAAAAGAAATATTTTAAAATCTATTGAAATGGCCTATCTTAGTACTATTATAGTCGTTGTACAACAAATGTACTTCTTTTTATTTGCTAAATAGTACAAAATGACAAAGACAGCTCTTGTTGCAAGTTTGGCTGATGACTTATGAGTTTCAAAAAAACTAGCAGCTGAATTAGTAAACGCTTTCATCGAAACAGTTATCGGAGGTGTTAAAAAACAAGGTGAAGTAAGATTACAAGGATTTGGAACTTTCAAAGCTTCTAAAAGAAAAGCTAGAGAAGGTGTAAATCCACAAAATCCATCACAAAAAATTAAGATTCCTGCAATGAAGGTAGTAACTTTCAAAGCTGGTGCTGATTTCAAAAAAGCAGTTAAGTAGTTTAACTTTCAGTAGTTAACCAAATTAACTATAAACAGTAAAATAAATTTTACTAGTCGTAGCTACGAAAAAAACTTGAGACTATAGCTCTGGATTACTCCGGGGTTAGCTGTGCTCAGGTTTTTTTTGTTGATTTTAAAAAATAAATGATTAGAACGATAAGTATAGATAAAGATTGATAAAAATTAATCATAATTATTACCAGCCATAGGCTGACAAGTTAAATTTTAGTTATTAATTATTAGCTCTCATGACTGTGTATGTTATTTTGGGATTTGTAATATGAATTGCTTTATGATATTTAGTGTTTTATTTTAGATATCAACATAGAGATGTTATAAATGAACTTAGAAGTAATCTAAAAGATGCTAATAAAGAAATTCATGATCTTAACCATGATTTGGAGGAATATATTCAGCAAAATACTATTTTAAAAGAAAAAGTTTCTGAACTATTAGATAAAAATGATGATCTGTGAGATGTAGTTTCTGAACTGAGTAAGTATTATGTACACATAAAAAAAGCTGCAGAAAAAACTAGTGAGTTAACTAAATTTCTCCAAAATCCCAATCCAGACATAGAAGAAAAGATTAAATGATTTGTAGATAATTCAAAAGAACATATAGATCTTGAAAAGAAATTTTTTTAGGAATAATGTAATATCTTATTATGTGATATGATAAAAACCATGTAAAAGTTTTGGATCCAAAAGCTGGATATGATTTAGTTGTAGATGAATATAAAAAATATTGGTCTTGGCTTGATAATTTTTATAGAATAGATTTTAATAGCTTTTTGGAAAGAGCTAGTGATAAAATCAATATTATAGATTTATGATGATGAGATGGAAGACTCTATCAAAAACTAAGTAAATTAAAATATAATAAATATATTGCTTGTGATATATCTGAAAAAATATTAAAAAAATATCCTGGTAAAGTAGAAAAAGTAGTTTGTGATTTGGATTCTAAACTGCCTTTTCAATCAGATTTTTTTGACTTAGCTGTAAGTTTTTTTGTTATTGAACATCTATCTGATTTAGAAAATTTCTTTATGGAAACTTATAGAATTTTGAAACCAGGATGAAAGCTTGTACTTTGATATTTTTTACAAAATCGTGAATTTTTATGGAAATTAAATTCTGGGTCATTTAAAATTAAGATGTATAAACATAGAATTGAAGAGATAAAAACCATAGCTGAAGGCTGTTTTTTTGATATTTCTTTGAGTCCTGTTTATGAGAAATCTACATTGTCTTGATATATTGTTGTCTGTGAAAAAAAATAATTATTGATAAACATAGATGAAAATTGATGAAATAAAAAAAATCCCGTGAAGTATCGGGATTTTTTATAAGTATTTAAGAAATTATTGTTTGGGTGTATATGTTGTAGATTTATCAAATGCTAATATAGGTATAAATACTACAGGAACTAATCGTAATCACAAACCAAATGCTCGATGTTTTCAAAATCTTTTTGCTCGGTCAAATAATGTGATAATCATTAAAATAGCTAAAACTGGTGGAAATAATATTCGTCGAGTTCGTCATCATGGTCTACCTGCTATTTTTAACATAAGGTATATGTTATAAAATGGTATAAAAATACCTCGTCATGGTTTTCATGCTTTTACGAAAACTTTTCGATAAGATATAAACATAAATACTACAATTGCCAAATAAATAATTGTCATAACTATTCAAACTCATGCAAAAATTCAAGCTGTTGCGGAATCTATTCATGTAGCTGAGACATTTAAGGCTTGTTGAGTTAATGCTTCTTCCATATTTTTTATTAAAAAATAAAATACAACAAAAATAATCTAATATTGTTTAAATATATTTTACAATATTGCAATAGTCTTTTTTAGGAGCTGTTTTTATTTAGAAAATATTATTTTATTCTATATATATTATTTTGTTGATTTATTGAATACTTTTTTGAAATACTAGCTTATCGTTTTTTATATCTGTATTTATATTATCTCATTCGGCAATATTTCATTGTATGATTTCCATTGCTAGTGCGTCTAAAAAATATTTTTGAATTGCTCTTTTGAGTGGTCTCGCTCCAAATGCCGAATCTCGTCATTTATCTGCAAGAAAATCTTTGGTCTGACTGCTTAGATTTATTTTAATATTTTTTTCTTGTTGTATCATTTCCAAAAATTTATTTATCTGTATTTCTACAATATTTCTTATCATATTGTGAGATACAGGATTGAATATAATTATATCATCAATTCTGTTTAAAAATTCTGGACGAAAATAATTTTGAAGTAATGGCATGATTTCGTTTGTGATGTCTGTGTTTCATGTTGTATCAAAGTTTGATTGTTCAATATCTTTTTTTATAGATTTTGTTTTTTCCCCTTTACTGGACCTTGTGATTTTTTTAAGTTCCTGTATAATTTCATTTTTCTCATTAGCTGTATTATTTTCCGATAGTTTTTTCATTATAACATCACTTCATATATTACTTGTCATGATTATTATGGTGTTTTTGAAATCTACAGTTCTTCACTTGGAATCAGTCAGTCTGCCATCATCAAACATTTGCAATAACATATTAAATACATCTGGATGTGCTTTTTCTATTTCATCAAAAAGTATTACAGAATATGGTTTCCTTCTAATACTTTCTGTGAGTTGTCATCATTCTTCATAACCAACATATCATGGAGGAGAACCGATTAATTTTGCTACAGAATGTTTTTCCATATATTCTGACATATCTATCCTCACCATAGATTTTTCGTCATTAAATAGAAATAGAGCTAAACTTTTTGCAAGTTCAGTTTTTCATACTCATGTAGGTCATAGAAATAAAAATGATCATATTGGTTTATTTGGATCTTTTAATCAGGCTCTTGCACGTCTGATTGCATTACTTACAGAAGATATTGCATTGGATTGTCATATAACTTTTGATCATAAATATTTTTCTAAATCAGCCAATTTATTTGCTTCGCTTTCAATAAGTTTGGAAACTGGTATTCATGTCCATTTTGATATTATAACTGCAATATCTTCTTCTTGAACTATATCTTTTATGGGGTTTTTATTTTTTCATTCTTCTTTTGTATTTTCTATTTCTTGTATTCTTTGATTTAATTTTGGTATTTCTCAATATTTTATTTCTGCAACTTTATTGTAGTCCGTTTGTTTTTCTGCTATTGATGCTTCATGTTCTAGTCTTTGTATTTTCTCTTTGATTTCTTTTAATTCTACAATCAATTTTCTATCTCATTCTCGTTGAGATCTAGCTATGTTGTATTTTTCTTTTAGTTCAATTAAATTTTTTTCTATTTCTTGTATTCTTTCTTTATTTTTTTCTTTGTTTTCTATTGTTATAGCTTGTTTTTCTATTTCAAGTTGTCAGATTTTTTTTTCTAATTTTATGAGATTTTCTGGCATAGATGTTATTCACATTTTAACACTAGCAGCAGCTTCATCCAATAGGTCTATTGCTTTATCTGGTAATCTTCTATCTGCAATATATCTTACTCCCAATTCTACAGCAGCCACTACAGCAGCATCAGAAATTTTGAGTCAATGGTGAGTTTCATAAGTTTTTTTGATTCATCTAAGTATAGATATTGCATCTTCTTTGCTAGGCTCGTCTACTAATACTGGTTGAAACCTTCTTTCTAATGCAGCGTCTTTCTCTATATATTTTCTGTATTCATTTATGGTTGTTGCTCATATTACTTTGATTTGTCATCTCGCAAGTGCTGGCTTTAGCATATTTCACATATCCATAGATCATTCGGTTTTGCCTGCTCATACTACATTGTGCAATTCGTCGATAAATAAAATAATTCATCAATCTGATTTTTCAACTTCTTTTAGAATTGCCTTCAATCTTTCTTCAAAATCTCATCTATATTTGCTTCATGCCATGAGAGATCACATATCTAATTCTACTATTTTTTTGTTTTTTAAAATATCTGGTATGTCTCATTTTACAATTTGTTGAGCAAGTAATTCTATAACTGCAGTTTTACCAACTCATGGATCTCAGATAAGGACTGGATTGTTTTTGGTACGTCTAGATAGTATTTGGACTATTCTTCTAAGTTCATCGTCTCTTCATATCACAGGATCGAGTTTTCATTCTTCAGCAAGTTTTGTAAGATCTTTTCAAAATTTTCATAAAGCTTCCATGGTCATTTCTGGGTCTTGAGATTCTACTTTGTTTCAATTTCTCATTTCTTCGATAGTTTTTTTTACTACTTCATAATTTATTCCATTTCATTGTAATAAATTTTTAGTAGAGGAGCTTCAATCTAAAATTGCTAAAAATAAATGCTCAGTGGTCAGATAGATATCTCACATCTTATTCATTATTTTCTCTGCCTCTACAAAAACTTTATTGAGTTCTTGCGAAATTCAAATTTGATAATTTCATTCAATTTTTGCAATAGTATTGATATAATTCAGATTTTTATTTTTTATTTCTTGAATATTTTTTCAAAGTTTAGATAAAATTGCTGGTAAATATCAATCTGTTTGTTCCAACATTGCATAAAATAGATGGGGGATATCTATAAGATTATTTTTATTTTGTAATGTAAAATCATGAGCTGATTGTACAGCTTCAGATGCTTTGATGGTGAATTTATTGAAGTCCATATCTATTGATTTTATGAATTAAAACAATGTAGCACAATTTATATGTGAGTGCTATATTAATTATTTTTTTGAAAATTGCAAATATTTTTTATATTAAAAATACTCACTGTGAAACAATGAGCATTTTTGTTAGGAAGATTTCATAATGTTTGATTTAATGTCGTTACAAAAAACTATAATTGCATTAAACTTTTTAGAAGACTCAAATTTGGTTCTGAGTAATCTATTTGGTAAGTAAAGAGATGATTGTTTTCTCTTTTGGGGAAGGGTTTGTTTGGATGAAGTTCCATAGTTAAATTAAACTCGTTGTTTAAATAAATTTTTACTTCATACAAACCATTTTTTGGCTCATTGTACTGGTATTCGTAAATACCGTTTCCAGTTAGACTATTGCTAACTTTTTTGGAAAAATAAGTGGTTCCTGTAATTGTTTCATAATGTTCCATAGTTCGTGAATGATTTTTTTTTATTGTTCTCTTTTGAGGATAGAGAAGATCCTTTCTTTCCTAAGTCTTCTAAGGCTTGGATAGAAACATTGATGCTTTTGTCTTTGTCCATAATTTATTATTTTTTTTTATTTATGTTATGTATATAGTGAATTACCAATAAAATTCAATATTGATTAAATGATTGGGTTTTTTATATTAGAATCAGGTTTTATTTATCAATTTATTTAAAATGATAAAAGAATTTGTTGCTTTTTTACAGCAATATAATGTCATATGAATGGCAGTATGACTCCTTATATCTTTAAAGGTAGGGGAGCTTGTAAAATGATTGATTGATAACTTAATCACTCCTTTGATATTAAATCCAGTTTTGACAAAATTGAAAGTAAAAAATATGGAAGAACTTTCTTACAAATGAATAATGTATGGAAAACTAATATCTACTATAATAGATTTTATAGTAGTAGCTTTGCTTGTATTTTTCTTTGTTAGATATCTTAATATAAATCTAAAGTAGTTCTATTAATTTATTATTAGAACATTTGTTAATATATATCATGTTCATATTACCAAAACTCATATGAAAATATAGATTATACTTTTTCTTATCTTTTTTACTTTGTCTGCATCGTCTGGATTTAACAACAATTGCAAGCTTTGTATAATAATAATGATTAGAATTATCAATGAAGATAGTCAAAGTATTCGACTGATCACTGTATATAAAATAGGTATATTTTTGTTTGCCAATATTCAGCTTCATATATCTCATAAATTTTGTGCATTTGCATTTATTACCTGACTTTTTGTACCATAAATTGCTTCTATAATTTGTTTAGATCATATGATTATAAACATAGCAATTACATCTCGTAATATTATTCATCATGCTTTTTTCTTTACTGAATCATCTCATGATGTGATGAAAACAAATACACGGAATGCTAATGTTATAAATAAAAATCACAAAACTAGATAAATAATTATTTTTATAAAAGGAAAAGCTATTTTGTCATATAATTGTTGTGCCAGATCTGCTGCTGACATAGTAGACATATTTCATGATGCAAACATGTCGTTAAATAGTACTCATCATATATATTTTGCACTTGTGATAATAATAATACCTAAGACTCAATATATTATAAATTTAATTCAATCTTTGGATGCCTCGTCTGTACCACTAAATAATACTTTATAGAATCACATCATGGCGGTAAGTAATCCTACGACCAACATTATAGGAAATACGACATCTATTGTTTTTTTGAATATGAAATTTTGCACTCATTGTACTCATAAACTTCATTCTGCCGCATCTAAATTTCACTTTATTGGAGCTATACTCTTGTTTAGAGATGCATCAAATCTGTTTGCTTCTATTATATTTATCCTAAATCATGTGGTTGAATTTAGATTTGTACTAAGTTTACAATTTACACTTTTTTCTCATTTATCCTTTGATATAGCATTTGATAGTTTTAAATTACCCGCTACGATTTCTGATCAAGCATTTAATATAAATGTAGGTATTGTGTTTGATTGAAAAATTGTAGATCAATTTCGTGCACAAGAAATAAATCAAGCAGAAAGTCATTGATTACATATTGTAGTAGAGGGATTTGATATAGTCAGGCTTATTATAGGGTTTGCATTTATTGCATAGTCTGTATCGTTGACTATTTTTTTTATAACTAAATCTGAACATCATGCCTTTACATAAGAATATGTAAGTAATGTAAATAAACAGAATATTCAAATTTTTGAGATTATCTTTTTCATGAGAATATTTTTTTATTAAATGATAAATTAGCTATTATCCAAAAGGTTTCTATACCTATCAATCATATAACTATCCATAAACTTATTTGATATATTGTGTTGATTATATTGTTTTCAAAAAGGTATGCTGTTGCTCCTGAAATTACTATCAAAGCTAATATTATTAGATTCAAATCTCAAAGTTTTATTAAATTTAGATCGATTTTTTCTATATTACCTTTTTGTAAATCTTTTTTAATTAATGGAGAAAAAAACATTATAGTTGATAAAGCCAATTGAATTTTATTGTTCTTTATTAAATTTTCTTCCATCGATTTGTAAATATATAAATTATTTAATATCTGTTGTGATAAATTGTTTTTCTTTTGGAGATGCTAATACTCTTACAGATATATGCTGATTACCTGCAAACATCAATCATTCTCATATTCAGCATGATACTAGTCTTTGTTGCTCTGCTTCTGACAATCCCAAAAGTGTATTTAATGATTTTATCGAACTTGTTGATTGTTTCAAAAGTATCTGTAGTGCAGAATTTGATATTATAGGTTTACCATATTTACTTCTTACAAAGTCTTCTATGTCTTGGGATATGGTAGTGATACCCAATCAATATTTTCTCGCTCTTTTGATAAGTCAAAAAAGAAAATTTGCTGATATTTCACTTTGTAACATTATCCATGCTTCATCACAAACCAATAATCTTCTTTTTTTATGAGTTCTAATTTTAGTCCAAATAAAATTTAGTACATTAAACATTGCTGGTGTTTTAAGTGCATCTTCAAGATCTCTGATACTTATAACTGTTATTTTGCTATTTATATCTATGTTTGTATAATCATTGAAAACCTTTCCAAATGTTCATGTAACATACTTACTTAATTTTAATCACATAGTCTCTCATCATTGCATTCAGTTTAGAGTGTTCATTAGATCTTCCATAATAGGTGGTATTCTACCTTCGTAACTTTCATCGTTGATTGAAAATCATTTTAGAGAATATGTACTTTGGATAGCTTTATCCAATACAGCTTCTTCTTCTGTATTGATATCTCATATCAAAAGTTTTATAAATCAAATTAGGTTCATTATCTGGCTTCTCAATAGATCTCATTTTCCATATTCGATATCTTCTATTTTCTGTGGTATATCAAATGGATTTAAGTGTTGTTGTGAGCTAGTTGAAATATTGATATAGGTGCCTCCCACTTTTTCACATAGGCTTTTATATTCGTTTTCTGGATCTATTACCAATACATCAATTCAGTTGATTAGATATCTAAGAATTTCTAGTTTTACTGTAAATGATTTTCATGCTCATGAAGTAGCAAGTACAACACTGTTCATATTTGGTAATTTAGAATTGAATCTATCAAAAATCACAAGTCATCATGTGTGTAAATTTACTCAATATAATATTCATGTATCACTTACCATATCGTTTGATATAAATGGAAAACTTCATGCTAATGAAGATGTAATAGCACTTCTAACTATTCATAAATCATCCTGACAAACTGGTAAACTAGAGTTGAATCATTCATCCATTCTTTGGGTAGCATTTTTTATTCTAATTCAGTATCCTGATATTTTTTGTTCATATTTTTTTCATAACTCTTTTAATTTATCTTCAGTATCTTCATATATATTTGTATAAAATGCTGTTTCAAAATATCTCTCTTCATGAGTTGTTAATTTTTCTCTAATCATTTCTATATCTCTGTATTGTTGTTCTATTTCTTTATCTAGAGTTATTCACTTCTGCATACTATCAGATATTTCAGCTTTTAATTGTGTTGCTCTTTGTTTTAACATAGATTGTATAGAGCCATCATCTTCTGGATAAATGAAAAATGTCATATCTCGTTTGCCATGAAATCATAGTAAATCCCTAGTCCACAATGCATCTATGTAAGACGGATAACTTTGTGCATAATAAGATTTACCCAATAATCATGATGCATTAAATCGATTTCATTTAAATTCTCGATAAGATGGAGCAATATGTGATTTATAATCTCATATAGTTGAATTATAATGATTTTGTACTTCCAGGATAAAGCTTCTTAATTTACTTGTAAGCATTTTATCATTGTAATCTGAATCTGGTAATTCTAGAATGTATTTTACTTGATCTCTAAGATCTTTATCTTTTATTAGATTATTCTCAGGCTTTGGTTCTGGAGAATGTTTTATTCATGGTATTTTATTGTTTTTTGATTTTCATCATCAGAATAGAGAATTTAATATTTTATCAAAAAATCATTCCTTTTTGATAATCGGAGCTACAAAGTTGATTGATCATCAGTTTGGAATTGTTTTTGAATAATCAGTATCTATTACAATATTGTTTATTTTATCTATCATTATATTTTTGTTTTTACATGTTGTAAAACACATATTACACCGATTTTTCCATTAAAACTCAATCGGTATAATTTCGACGTTTGAAAACTTTCATACAATTCAAGTTTTCGTATTCGTCTCTATATAATTATATAAAAAAAAAGCTTACTAAGCAAAATATAACTGCTTTATAAGCAATAAGACTTGACAAAATATAAAATATTATACAATACTTTCTGCTTGTCGATTAATTTTGAATCAATTCTGATTTAATTTGAGTTTGGTATATACTATGTCCATAAAATTTCTAATTTCCGATCATTTTATAATTATATTATATCTATATTTTCAAAATATTTTATAAATCAATGGTGGAGTAGAATATATTTCTATATCTTGAATTTGGTATTTTTCTTTTAGATAGAGGAGTTCTTTGTATAATTTATCAACTTTATTGAAAAGTCTTTCTTCTATTTCATTTTTATAAAGTATGACACATATTTCTTTGTAAGGTGGATAATCATTGGCTTTTCTAAACTCATTTTCTATTTCATAAAATCAATCTTTGTCTAGTTTGCATGCATGACGTATGCTGTGATGATCAGGATTGAATGTTTGAACTATAAAATTTTGACAATTATGTTTTGTAAGTGCCTCATAAAGAAAATAGAAATTTTTTTCTGCTGAGTTGTAATCTGGTGTGCTCAGTCACATATCAGCATTTAAAAATATTATAAGATCAAAATTATAGTTATTGATAGGCTGGCAGACTAATGATGTTCAGATAATTATTTGTGGTTGGTTTATTGGTAATTGTTTACTGGTAATTTGTTCCAAAACCTTTTTAATTTTATTTGGAGAATTTGCTGTTTCTGACTCGATTATTGTACTTGTGATTCAGTATTCTTTTTGGATAAATTCTGCTAATTTTTGTGTTCACATACCGAAATCTTTTACTTTTGTAGATCAGCATCAAGCACATTTTCTTGGAAAATTATATTGTGCTTTGCATATATGACAAATTCATGCCATTTCTCCACTTGGCATTTTGTAATAATTTATACTTACAGAACATTTTTCACATTGTGGAATATGACCACAATCTTTGCATATTATACCGTTGGAATATCATTTTTTGTTCATAATTATTCAGATTTTTTTATTTTGTTTAATATATTTTTCTAATCATTTTAACATCAATTGGGAAAAATTATGATCAAGTTCTTTTGTCATATCAAGCAAAAATATATCTTTTTTAGTTCAGTCTTTGTTGTGTTTAAATAGTTCATAGTTCATGTAAAATATTTCATTGTTTAAATATTTTAGTGTTGCAATGCTTTTCTAAGGAAAATAGAAAGATATGCAAATTTTTATTAAAAAAAAGAATCGCAGTAAAAACCACGATTCCTTTGAAATTGAAGATTAGTTATTTTTAGTATTTTACTATTTCGTATTTGAAAAGAATGTCTCTCATTTCATTCATCATCTTTTCAGCTTCAATAGCCGCTGCTTCTGCAAAATCCTCTCCATCAGATGCAAATATGATAGCTCTGGAGTTGTTTACAATCAGACCACATTTTTTTGTGAGTCCGTATTTTGCAACTTCTTGTAGACTACCACCTTGTGCTCCAACAGCTGGTACCAGCAGAAAATGATCAGGTACATATTCCCGAATCTTTTTTAAATGACTTGCTTGGGTAGCTCCTACGACATACATTATGTTGTCTGTCGTTCCCCATTCTTTACTTTTTTGTAGTACTTTTTCGTGAAGATAAGGAGGGTGATCGAGAGAGTCTCCAAGTATTGGTAACATTTGAAAATCAAATGATCCTTTGTTGGATGTAAGTGCAAGTATTATTGCCCATTTACCTGGAAATTGAAGGAATGGAGCCACACTATCTTCTCCCATATAAGGAGCGACAGTAACAGCATCGAATGGAAGATTTTTTAAGAAAGCTTCTGCATACATCTTAGATGTATTTCCTATATCTCCACGTTTTGCATCAGCAATTGTGAACATATAAGGATATTTTTCTTTGATGTAATAAATCGTTTTCTCCAAGCTTTCCCAACCTTTTTTTCCATAGCATTCGTAGAATGCAAGATTTGGTTTGTAAGCCATAGCATATTGTGCTGTTGCATCAACAATTGCTTTATTAAATTCGAATTGTGGATCTGCTTTCCCCAAAAGATGTTTAGGAATTTTTGTTAGGTCAGAATCCAAACCTACACAGAGAAAAGTGTGTCTGTTAAAAATCTCTCTGAATAATTCTTCGTTTGTCATAAATCAAATTTTTAATTTAGTGTAACAATAATTTAATTTTTAATTGTTTTTTGGTATTGGCAAGAATTCTTTTTTTCTCTACATCCCAATGGATCTAAGTTCCATTGTTTCAGAATCTTTATTTTATCTGGTTGTAAATAATCCCTTATTTACATGGTTTAAATTTTTTGTTTTTTTTCATAGCTCTTTTGTGTTTGTTATGTTTTATTGTACTATAAAATTAACTATTGTAAATATAAAATCAAGATTATATAAAATTTATCTATTGACTTTTATTGTTAACAATATAACTTAATGTTTTGAAAGCTGTATTAATTTTTTTAATTGACTTTGGCTTCTGTATATTTATATAAGCCAATCAAAAAAACAAAAACTAAATTATGAAATTTATGAAAAAGATTATTTTATTTTCGATCTTCTTGATCTTTGCTATCTTTGTAAAAAGTCAGGTGACTGTATATAATTGGAAAGAACTTGCTGGTCGTCCTCCTGGTTATGATTCTGAATCGTCTGTTTATGATTCGATTTATTATGATTTTCGCTGTGAAACTAGTGGATATTTCTTTTATGTCAGAGTACCTAAATCGAAAGCTGATATAAGGATAAAAGATTCTTTTTTGTTTGATTCACAGGATAAAAAAGAAACTTCGGTTTCTGTATGTTGTGATAGTATCAAACAAGAAGAAAGATATCTTATAGCTAGATATCCAATTAAAAAAATGGATTATAGAACTATAAAAAGATATGGAGTTAAAAGGTTTGTCCTTATAGCCAAGAATGCTTTAATTGACAGATATCTAGAGGCAAAAAAGACAGAAGAAATTGAGAGTATTTTAAGAACTCTTTAAAAGTAATAAGCTTGGTTTTTCCAGGCTTATTTCTATTATATAGAAATTTGATAATTATTAAATACTTCTTAAATTTTTTACTGGGGTTTCGTCCCCAGACGGCGAAATACTTTTGGCATTACCCCAAAAGTACCCTAAGACTTCGCTTAGGACAAGTTCAAAAATGCTAGTTCTTTACAAAACTCGCGACCACTATTTTGTTTGCTTTTTTAGTATGATTAGCTGCTCAAACAACTTGTAAAGAACCAAAAATAGTTTGTTATTGTTGGAATAAAACAATTTATTTGGTTTATGTAGTCTTTCTAGTAATGAAAATTTATGAGGACCGAGATTATCAGTTTTTTTCTCTAAAGAAAATTATTTATTTCATTTACCAAATTTTCATAATCTTTTATTTGTGCTATTTTTTGTTTAAATTCTTTGGATCATGGTATTCATTTTACATAGTTGAAAAGATGTTTTCTAAATTCTACAATAGTTCTTAGCTCTTGGCTATTAGCACTTAGCTTTAAGTTTTTTTTATCTTTTAAGATAATTTCGATGTATCATGATGTTGAAATGTTTCAATGTTGAAATGTTTGAATGTTTTTTATAAATTGTAGTTCATAATCTAGCATTAGATTTAAATGTTTTATTATAATTTCTTTGAGTTCTTTTTTATCTGGTGTATGTGTGGTGAAAGCTCGTGGATTTCAAATAGCTGCTTGTCAGATCATAAGTCAGTCTAAGATTACTCCGTTTCATTTATAATAACTTTCAATTTCTTGATAACTTTTTATTCATCCATTTCAAAAAACTTTACAATTTTTATTTGCAAGTTTTTTGATATTGTAGATAAAATCTCGATCTGGATCTTCACTATATCATCATACAAGAGTCCTTCAATGAATTGTAATCATACTACAATATTTACTAGCCTCTAAAATAAATTCAGTCTGATCTTTTTTGTCTTTTTCATTGAGTCCTGTTCTTGTTTTGATGCTAAATGGCAAATCTAAATTTGATTTTAATGATTGAATAATTTTAAGAGTATTTTTTTTGTCATTTAATAGCTGTGCTCATCATCATGATTTCATTACATTATTAGCTGGACATCATATGTTGAGTTCTATTCATTTAAAAAAACTTCAGTACTTATTTTGAATATCAATAGCAGTCTTGACTAGTGTTTCTTGATTTCATCAAAATATTTGAGCAATTAGATTTTTTTGATCTTTATTTGTAAGTAAATGTTTGATAACTCATCATGGATTTCTCGAGTATCCATCTGCTGTCATAAATTCTGTCCATAGCCATAAATCATAATCAGATTTATTTCAATATTTATCAAAAATATTTTGAGTAATCTGACGCATGGCACAATCTGTAAATCAATCCATAGGAGCTAAACCTAAAATCATTGTAAATTGTAAATTATAAATTTGAAATTAGTATGTAGATAAGTAAATTGAATTCAATAAATTTTATTATTTGTACTTTTTTAAATTGTTATTTATTGATATGAGAGTTGTTGTGTTGGAAAATATTCGTAGTGCATACAATGTTTGAAATATTATACGTACTGCTGATGCTTTATGATGGAAAGTTTGGATATGTGGATACACTCCAGATCCTTGAGATCACAAAAAAGTTACAAAAACATCTTTGTGAGCAGAGGATGGTGTAAATCTAAAACAGTTTAATTATACTGAAGATGCTATAAATTATGCGAAAGATAATAATTTTAAAATCATAGCAGCAGAAATTTTTGAGTGAGCTATAGATTTGACTAAATATTCAAATATTATAAAGCCTGATGAAAATTTAGCTGTTATTTTTGGTAATGAAGTAGATTGAGTTTTGAAATCAACTCTAAAAATAGTAGATGATGTGGTTTATATACCTATGAAATGAATAAAGGAATCATTGAATGTTGGTCAGACTTCAGCTATTTTTATGCGAGAATTAAATAATTAGAAAACTTAATATTGATATTTTGATTAAAATACATATTTTGTTGTTCCAAAACAAAACCGTTAAATTAAAAAATTAAGTAACATGAAAAAACAATTATTATTACCGAAAGATGAATACGTTTGTAAACGTAAACCACTCTTTGATTTATTACAGAAAAAAGAGTTGAAGTACATGAAACCTATTGAGGTTACTGAGCTTCTTGAGCAGCCTCCAGTTCAAAGCAATTCTGATTATACTGATGTTTATCTTTGGAATCAGTTATCCGACCCTAACTTTGGAATACATGATTTCTTAAAAGTAGAAGGAGAAGATGTCGCTGAATTTAAATGGGCTGTAGTAGATGGTGAAATTAGTTCAATTGAATCTCTACTGGGAAAAGAAAAGCAACCTATTGAAATTCAGCTTACTGATGTTATGAACAAATTGGCTGAGACTGGAAAATTTGCAACTTATTTTGTTGCAGAGGGATTGTATGAAGGGAAAGCTGGCACTCATTTTTGTCTTACCCCATACAATGATAAGGTCTCTTGCAATGTTCTGCAAAATTTATTTGGATCTGAATTGATTGAAAAAATCACAAATCCCACTGATGAAAATGAAAACATTATGGATTTGGACTTAGGAAATTATTTCAATCCCGATATTGCAACTGAATGTGAAAACATTTTTGTTCAACATTTTACAGAAACTTTGGGTTTATTTGCTATGCAAAATTAAGCTAAATCAAGTTATTATGAAGTCTTCCGTTTTTACGGGGGACTTCTTTTAAAATTTTAAAGATTCTATGATTGTATTTATTTGATTTATATATTCATTGAATGTATCTTGTGTGGCTGTGTATGTTATGAGAAAAAATTTTCAATTTTTATAAAATATTATTTGTTGTCGTTTTAGGCTGTTGTTAGCTAAATTTCATTCATAAATGATCCTTATTCAATCTATATTTGCTATTTTAACTTGTTCTTTTGATATTTCTTTATAGTTGTTTATATGCTTTTCAATTCATTGTTTTTGTTGAGTATAATATTCTTCAACTGTTTTTTTATCACTTTTAGAATCTGTACTTATTCATAATTTTTCATTTAGATTGTCTCCACTTATCTGAGGAGAGGATATAAGTAAAAGAGATCAATATATATTTTCTTGTATTTTTCGTCATGATAATAGCTTTAGACTAAATCATTCTTTTTTATTTTGATATATTTCATCTTCTTTGGGTTCTATATTGATTGTTGTCTTCGATAATATATTTCAATCAGATTTTTTTTCAATTTTTGTATCATTATTTATGATTGTTATATTTTTATTACATCAAATCAAAAATATTGGTAATAAAAACATTATGAATATTAAATATTTTTTTTTACTTACAGTATAAATCATTTTATTTTTAAGAATTAAATACTTTTTTGGATAGAATAAGTAATGATGTCCTAGCATTTTGTCTTTCACGAGAGACACTATTGTCTTTTTGTATATATCATATTTTTGATATAATAAATCATGATAGTTTAGATAAATTTTCTAGTTCTTTTAATCAAAATATATGATAAAATCTGTATTCTTTTTTATTGTCTGCTGATTTTCGTGGTACGAATATGTCTCTTGGTGATTTTTTACCAAAGGAAATTATGTAACTTATGATTGCATTTAAGATGTTTTTGATATATTTTTTAATAAATCGATTGGATAAACATCGGTTTGTTATAACTATTTTACCATCATATTTAAGTACTCTATAGAAATTTTTCATCAAGAAAAATCTTTCTTTGTTTGTAGGTATATGTTGAAAACTTTCTGTTCATATAATATAGTCAAATGATTCTTGTTTTGCATCTTTTATGTATTCACTTATATCTGCACATATGAAATTGTTTTGTGGATTATCTTTTTTGGCTAATTTTATTAGGCTAGACGATAAATCTACTCATATGTAATTTATTTGTGTTTTAGGAAATTTATTGTTTAGGTAAGTTATAAATCTTCATCATCAGCATCAAAATTCAAGTATTGATATTTTTTTGATTTTTTCTTGTGTGATCTCATTTAGTATAATATCTGCTTCTTCTCGATGCTTTTTTCTTGTTTCATGATATTTTTTGGCATATCTGTTATAGAAATCTTTTAGGTCTTCTTTTACAGAAATCATTAATTTAATTAAAAGATTTAAAAATTTATTTATTCGAATATAGATTGGTTCTGATTTGAACTTGTAATTATTTCTTCTCATCTAAATCTAGATTTTTCAACCAATTCTTTTATGTTAAAAAAAATCTCATCTCCTTCTATAAAAATCTTTTTAAAGTGTAATAGATATAGAAGTGATAATGCTGTTATCCTAACATCATTTTTACAATATTGCTTATATTCTTCAAGGTATTGTTTATCTCATGTTTCTTCGTACTGTTTCCATAACTTTTCCGCTTCGAGTCAGGATTCTAAATTTTTACCACTTCAAATAAATGTTTCTGCAACTTTATTTAGCTTTAATCTTTTTCAAGTTAGATTCCGTATAAACATAAAAATATCTATGGTTTTATTGTTTAATATATCTATTTCTGATTGTCATAAACCTACATTGTATATACAAACTGGATTGTCAAATCAAATATTGTTGAATCATACTATATATCAGTCAAATTCTAATAATTTTTTTACAAATTGTGATAGATGTTCTTGGTCTATGTATTCATAACTCATTGTGTTGTCTGCTTCTGGTTGCATACAATATCATATTAGAAACTTGAATTGTTTGACATCGTTTGTGTCTGATGTTGTTTCTATATCGTATACTAGATATGGTTTATCAAATATTTGTGAATATTTTCAATCACGAAATTCTTCTAATAATATATTTTCTATAGACTTTTGAGATCAGTTTTTTTGTTTTTTGGTAAGAGATATTTTTAACATATTATTTAATTCTGATTTGTCTTCTTCGTTTAATCTAATTTCTATTCTATCTTTTTCGTCTATTAAAATTAATTGTTTTTGATCTAAATCTTGAGATATTCTAAATATAGGCTCTCATCTTTCAAAATAGTATATATCATCTCATTGTTTAAATACTCTTCTAAGAAAGTCTCATAAATTAAGATTTCTTTCTTTCTTTATGATATTTAATAGATGTTGTAGAAAGCTGTTTTGTATTGTTTTGATGTCGTTTAATCAGAATCTTTTGTACATTTAATTGCTAGAAAGTATAAAGTAGAATGTAAGAAGTTTAAAATATTAAAAAAAAGCTTAGTATGCTAATATTAACTTTTGATTTTTATTTACAATAGATTTTATTATTTTGTATTATTATTTACCAAATTTGTTTTGATAGTTTATGTAAGCAAAAGAATCTAGGTTTTGTATATAATTTATTGGGTTTATCAAAAATTGATTTATTTCTGTTTTGTTTTTATCATCAAGTAATAAAGAAAATTGTTTTATATTTAGTGGTTTTCAATTTGTTATTATATCTTGAAAATATAGTGCTTTAATGACTTTGTCAGTCATGCTAAATTCTGCTATAAAGTTTATCTTTTGTAATTGAAAATTTAAAAAAAGAGATCATTTTGATTCTACTACATCATTTGGGACTATTCATAAATATTTTTGAAATATTTCTGTTATTAATATGCTATTTTGATTTCATGTAATTACTTCTTGGATTTGTGTTTTATAATTCAATATTCCTTGTATGGTTTCTATCAATCCCATATCATTATATCATGATTTCTGAAGTTGTGTTTTGATTGTAGTTTCTATTGTTTTATCTGATATATTTACATCATAGGCTTTTTGATTATCTATAAATATTCTGTAATTGATTCAATCTTTGTCTATAAGTACATTCTGATCAGAACATTCTATTATATTATAGCTTATTTTTGTTTTTAAAATATCGCAAAATCAAATATTTGTAATGATTGTACCAGTATCTTCTACTCAGTATGTATCTATATTATCTATAATATATTGATACATTTTATTTATTCATCGATTATCAGTTTGAATTAGATTGTTTATTACTTTACTTAGAGATGAATATTTTTGTAGATTAACAGATTTTATTATTAAATTATTCTGATATCTTTCTAACAATAGATTGGTTTTTATATCTTTGTTTGTTATATGGAAATATCATGTCATAATGATTGTGTCTTTTCATATAATTTTATTGTCTGTAATCGTAAAAAAAGATATATTTAGCAATTCTTGTAATAATGTCTCAGTTAATGCGTTTTGATTTCATGATATATCGTTTGTAATATTGTGTGTTTGTATTGTCGTATCTTTCTGATATGTTTCAAGATTTTTATTTTTTATTTGAGTAATCAATCCTGGGATTCAAAAAACACTTTCTCATTTATTAATTGAATATAGATCTTTTGTAATTGAAAATCAGTTTGCTTCTTTTGAATTTTCTAGATTTTTTATCAGAAAATAATTATTAAATCGATATGTTTCTTCTTTATAAAATTGTTCAATACTATCTTTTTTGATAATGTTCTTTAAAAAGCTTATATAATTACTTAAACGTATTGTATCTACCTTTTGTGAAATTACATCATTGTATAATATTTGTTGAAATGATAGTAATTTATAGCTATTTAATTCTTTGTCTGAATAATCTTTATCTTTTATATATCATTCATTTAATTCTTTTTGTATTTCTATAAAATTTTTTATTTTGGTAAATTCATCTGTGGCTATTATACTTCAACAGTTTCATATTATTTCTTTAAGATCGTCGTTAGCATTATTTGAATACATAACATAATTTTTTATTCATTGACAAAATTCTTTATATTTTGCTGTTGTGCTAATTTTTTTATCTATATTTTTTAATCATTGTATATCTGTATTTAAATTATAGACAAAAAAGTACTTTAAAAATTCATTTATATAATAATTACACATTTTGTCTATTATTTTGTTTTGAGATAGACAACTTAGATTGAATGTTTTTTCGATGTTTTCATTTAAATTTAATTTTTTATTTTCTTCTATTGCTATGTTTAAGTTTGATTTGTTTGCATATATAATATTTGTTATAAATTCTTCTAATTTATTTATATCATATGAGTCACTATCAAAATAACTTATCTGACTTATTGGAATGTTTTTTTCTATTGTAAATAATTTTGGCATAATATATCATTTATAATCTATCAGATTATCTTTTGAGTATATAAAATCTCATTTTGTGTATAGTTTTCATTGTATTATCAATATTTTCATATCTTTATTGTCTATGCTTTGATTTATATTGTTTTTGAAGTCTCTAACTAAGATTTCTTTTTGTATCTGATTTATATCTTTGTCTGGAAATATTGATATATTTTGTAAATAATTACTTTTTATTATTTGATTTGATACGAAAAAAGATGCTATTATTCACAATATTGGTAATGTAAATTTAAAAATAATAGTATAGATCTTGGCATATATTTTGCTTATTTTTTCGTGCTCTTTGTAGAATCACATTTCTTTTTTGATATCTTCTTCCATATTTTTGATGTATAATAAATATGTGATACGAAGTAATTATATTTTTTTAGTCTTTGTTTGTCAAATTTGAATGTTGTTTTTTCGGTTTATGGCTGATTTTTGAGCTTTTTTATGTTTTTTCATAAATCTATTGAAAAAGGTTGGGATATATGTATATATTCGTTCGTAAATTTTATTTGTTAATTCTTTTTGTAATGAAAAAATTATTAGCTCTATTGTTGTTATCATTAAGCGCTGTATTATTGGTTGGTTGTTCTAAACCAACTACACCAGCTGTAGAAGATACTACAACACCAGCTCCAGTAGTTGAAGAAGCTCCAGTAGTTGAACCAACTCCAGTAGTTGATGCAACAGCTCCAGTTGATGCAACAGCTCCAGTTGATGCAGCAGCTCCAGCAGCTCCAGTAGCTCCAGCAGCTCCTGTACAATAATTTGATACTTGAATATCAAAATTAAAACTATAAAAGAAGAAATCGCAAGATTTCTTTTTTTTTGTTCTTATGTTTTTTGATGAAATTAATATCTTATTTGCAAAGTAAACTTAACCTTTCAAGGAGAAATATAACTTGATTGATAGATCAGGGTTCTATTTTTTTGAATTGAGAAAGTATAACTGCTTATAACCAGGAAATTTGATCTAATGATAAATTGGAAATTTTAAAATCTGTTTTTTGAAAGACTGAACATAAATGACTTAGAGATGTAATACTTATAGAAAATTTAGAAATTGAATCTGAATCTAAAATGATAATTTTCAATAAACCAATGTGATATGTGGTTTCTAAGTCAGATCCTAATAATAGAACTATTTATGAAATTTTACCAAGTGAATTTAAAAATTATTATTATATTTGAAGATTAGATAAAGAAAGTCATTGATTATTGTTACTTACAAACGATCCAAAACTAGTTAATAAGTATGAACATCCAAAAAATCAGATAGAAAAGACTTATATTGTCCAGATTGATAATGATTTAAAACCAATTGATATCAAAAAATGTTTACTTTGAATAGAAGATGAGTGAGAAATATTAAAAATTAAAAAAATAGATAAATTGAAAAAATTTCAATATAGAATTGTTTTAACAGAATGAAAAAAAAGACATATTAGAAGAATATTTAAATCTTTATGATATAGAGTACTTGATTTACAGAGGATATGAGAATGAAATTATAAGCTTTGAAATATAAAACTTTGAAAACGAGAATTAGTAAAAATAAACTAGATATTGATTTGTTTTGAAATTTTAATAATCTTATTTTGTTTTAGAGTTCAATTATTTTTATGGCATTAGAAAAAAAGTACAGACTGAAGACCAAAGATGTAATTTTTTTGACTAGAAAGAAACAGTTTTGTCCCAATTGATATTTTGGGTTTTTCTATTTTGATCAATATAAAAATTTAGATTACAATCAGGTTTCTTGTCATATTACTTTGAAATATTCCAAAAGATCTACAGATAGAAATATTCTTAAAAGAGCAGTTATAAACAATATTTTAAAAGAAAAAATTTGTAAAAATTGAATCAATCAGAAATTTTATAAAATATTTATAATACTTAATAAGTCAAAATTAGATATATTGAAGAAAAATCTTGAAAGTTTTGACAAAAATGCCATAAATGACTATACTATTAAGGAATTTCAAAAAAGCTTTAGTAATTTCAAATCTTATTTATGAAGAAATTAAAAGAACTTATAAATGACACAAAGGATTTTTTTGATAAAAAATTGAAATTTTTGAAGTTTACAAATGATAAAGAACTAGAAGAGTTAAAAAAGACAGAGACTAGTGTAAAAAAATCTTCTAAAAAAGAAATAAATGTTGAAAATCTAATATCATTAGATTCAAAATCTATTTGGTTATTTTGGTTAATATGATTGTTTATTGTATTTATATGATATATTTGATTCAAATCTTTACAGATAATATATTTGGTTTTAGCTGCATATATTATATCTGTCGCTATAGAAGCAGTTATAGATTTTTTTCAAAGAATAAAAATCGCTAGATGATTAGCTATATTTTTATCATATCTAATATTTATTTTATTTATATTGTCTTGAATAATATTTATTATTCCATTTTTGTTTACACAACTATCTGAATTAATTAAGTGATGATTGTTATATTTAAATGATATACAAGCATTATTAACTACAAAATCTTTACCAGAAATAGTACATTCTCTTGCTTGGATGCCTGAATATATGCAAAATTATATTTTACAATTTCTAAATAGTCCTGATCTTGTTTGATGAGTACAAAGTAATTTGCAACAAAACATTGCTCAATTAGCACAGGTGTGAAGCTCGTATGCTCAAACTATATGAAATTGGGCAGTGAATTTTGTATCTGGAATATTCAATTTTATAGGACAATCAGCAATCGTAGTTACTCTTGCTGCATTATTTTCTATAGAAAAAAAATCTGTTATTAAATTTATAGCCAATCTATGATCATTAAAATCTAGAGAATACTTAGTTATAAGACTAGAAAAAATATATAAAAAACTTTGAATTTGGCTAAAGAGTCAGCTTTTATTGTGTGTTTTTATATGACTTTCTGTTTATTTAGCATTGTGGATATTGGCAATGTTTGGTATAGATTTGCCATCTAAATGATCTCTTGCTCTGATATCATGATTGACTGAATTTATTCCATATTTATGACCAATCTTGTGATGAATTGCATGAGTCTTAGTTGCTTTGATTCATTATTGAATTTCAGGAGCATTTGTAGTTTTAATAATTTATTTTGCTATACAACGATTGGAAAATAATGTATTTATACCATTACTTATGAATAAAACACTTGGTGTAAATCCGGTTGTGGTTTTTGTATCTATGCTGATATGATGACTGATTATGTGATTCTTATGAGTGTTATTAGCGGTACCTATAGCTGCGATTATAAGTTTATTAGTAGAAAAAGACGAATAAAATTGTTTATTTGGAATTTGTTTATTAGGTAATTAGTAGGGGCGATTATTAATCGCCTTTTTATTTAAATAATTTTTTTCTTTAGATTTTTTTATTGACTTTTTATTTAAAATCTTTATAGAATTATAAAAACCAAAACAAAATTTTATGAAATCAAACATTATCGTCAAATTTGGTAAAGAAGATATCCGTTTAGTGAAAATGTCATTTCGTGGTGCTCAGGATGATAAGTATAAACTTATTGTTCCTGGTATACTGCCAATTGATCCACGTACTGGAGAAATTGTTCATTATTCAGGAGGAAATATTGATGGTTCTGCCGTACGTCAGACAATCCAGTGTTTGGATAATCTTGAAACAATTCTACGGGTTCCTGAGTATACTCTTGGTAGTGTATTTAAGGTGGTTGTATATTTGGATAGTGATCTTCAAGAAAAAGTTATTACTGAAGTGATATCTAATCTTAAGAAGAGACTTCCAAATTGTAACTTTACATTTGCTCCGGGAAATATTCCGAGAGTTGTACATGGACCAAAGATTTTTGTTCAGATTGATCCTGTAGAGGTATGGAATGGGATTTTCTAAAAAATTATTGTTTCTTTGATGAGGCTAAGCCGTGATTGTATTTTTACTTTCACGGTTTTTTTTAATTCTTATTTTATCTGGGGTTTTGTCCCCAGACGACCTATCCCGCTTTGAGGGGCTTTACTTCGTTTCGCTTTTTGGCATTGCCATTACTTTATACTGTCATTCCGGTGTTATTAATTACAACCGGAATCTTAAATATGCTAACGTTATTTATGGGGCTTTTCCCGCCCCAAACCCCAGGACCAATCTTTTTGTCTTGATACAAAAACATTGGATAAAAAAATCAAGTCGCACTAAGCACTATCAAATTTTTAGTTATTGTTGTATAATTGTATAGGTCGGTAATTGTTTATTTATGTTGCCTTGGTAGTGCGACATTTTTAGTTTTTAAAGTTATTTTTGTTTCGGTTGAAACTAATAAGTGAAAATATAAAAGTAAATAGTGATAAAAGATAATTGTTTTATTCCGCTGAAGCGGAACTCGTTTCACTCGGATTCCGGCTGCAAAACTTATCGCCGGAATGACTGATTGTTGTTACGTTGCCACATTTTTACGTTTTTACGTCCTTCATGAAAGCTAAATTACTTAATTTATATTATCGTTTACTAGGATTTTTAGCTAGTAAATATTTAAAAAAACATAAAGCATATATTATAGGAATCAATTGAAGTGTAGGTAAGACTTCTTGTCGTATGATTATTGCTCAGACTTTGGAGAAATTTTTGCATTGAAAAAAAATCTACACATCACCAAAAAATTTTAATTGAGAACTTGGATTATCATTATCAGTATTTCAAATAGAGAAATGGGATCCTAATATTTTTTGTTTAGTAAAAACATTATTTAAGTCAGTATTTACATTAATTTTTTGAAAGAAAGTTTATGATATTATTATCTTAGAATATGGTATAGATAGACCACTTGAAATGGAATTTCTTATCAAAATAGCAAAGCCACATATCGGTGTCTTTACTGCTATAGATGCGGTTCATAGTGAGCAGTTTGGCAATCCTGCCGAGATTGCAAAGGAAGAGATGAAGATGATAAAAAATACTTTGGAAATAGCATTTCTCAACGAGAGTGATATGTATGCGATGCATCTCAAAGATCATATAAAAATTGATAATTTTGTTTATCAGACTCAGTGAAACCAATCAAATGCTGATATAAAAATTAAAAATTCAAAATTTAATTTCATAGATTGAAAAATCATTTCAGATATTATATTGGATATTAAATGACATGTATACAATGTAAAAACAAACCTTATGTGAAAGCCAAATTATGGATATATCTGAGTATCGCTTATGATATTGGAAATATTAAACTATAAATTTAAAATTCAAAATTCAAAAATAGATAATTTATTAGAATTGGATTATAAACTACAACCAGGTAGATTTAGTGTGTTTGAATGAGTAGAAAATAGTATTATTTTTGATTCTAGTTATAATGCATCACCATTGAGTGTAAGGAAAATAATTGATTCAGTACATAATATAAAAAGAGAGTTATTCCCTAATAGAAAAGTTTGGTTGGTGCTTGGGGATATGAGAGAACTTGGTGAGCTGACCGAAAAAGAACATAGATTATTGGCAGGATATGTTAGTCAATTTGCTGATAAAGTTTTTCTTGTATGAAAACAGATGTGTCAACACTTGGCCGATGAACTTGATAAAGTATGATATGACAAAAATCTGATTTATAAATTTGATAAATCCAACGAAGCATGAAAAATAATAAAAAATGCTTTAAAAGAACCTTGAGATGAAATTTTGCTTATTTGCAAATGAAGTCAAAATACAATATTTCTTGAAGAAACGGTTAAAGTACTTTTGAAAAATTCTGAGGATGAAAAATATCTAACTAGACAATCTAAATGGCGAATAAATAAAAAAAATAAGTTTTTTGCTAATTAAAAGTCATAGTTGACTTTTGTGTTAAAAATAATACAGTCTAAATATAAATAAAAAAAACGATTTTATGAAACCCAAAAATCAAAAATTTTTGGAAATATTTCTTTGGATATTTACTATAGTTGCTTTCAATACTGTAAGTTATTTTTTGGAGACAGGAGTTGCAAACATGTCTCATTGGATAGCTTTTATATTGAGGTTGAGTACTGTTATTATCGATATATTTTTGATAAAATATGTACTTAATCTGAGAATATACTATAGAAAACAATTCAAAACTGTATTTCCCAAAAAAACCAGAATAGTTTCTTGGTTGGCAGATACAACTACGTTAACCGTTACTATTTATGCTCTTTATGTTTTAAAATTGGTTCTTTTCTTTGTAATAAAACAAATATCTCTTGAAACATTTCTTTATGCTTTGGCTGGAGGATTGTTGATTGCAATATTGTTTGGTAGACCTATATCTTGGTTTATCAGATATCAAAAGAAATATTTGAAAAATATATTCAAAAAAAGAATTTTAAAAAAAACTGAAGACAAACAGAATAATGCCTCATCTTGATATACTTGGTGGGGTTTTTTTTATTCTAGAAAAATTAATAAAGACATAAGTCCTATTCCAAGTAAGAAAAACAATATCTGCAATAGTCATTGTAATAATTTATTTTCTTTGTGTAGTTCTGGTATGAGATCTGATCAAGCAATATAGATAAAGGATCATGCTGCAAATGGTATCAAGAACTGAGTTAATTGGAGACTATAATTACTTAAACTTAATGCTATTATTACTCATAAAATAGCAGTTAGTGCTGTTAAAAAATTTACTAATAGTGCTTTTTTTCTGGAAAATCATCAATGTATCAACACTCAGAAATCTCATATCTCTTGTGGTATTTCATGAAGTAATACTGCTATGGTTGTAGCTATTCATGTGGGTATACTTATCAAATAACTAGCTCATATAATCAATCAGTCTATAAAGTTATGTACAGTATCTCACACTAAATTCATTAATGCAAATGGATGAATATGTGTCTTGGTAATTGGCATATGACAATGATTCCGGTGAATTATTTTTTCTGTAATTAATCCAAATAATATTCCAGACAATACAAAGAACGATGTGAATATTGTAAATCAGTTTTCTTTTGCAACTTCTGGCAATAGATGTATAAAAGCATCTCACAACAATCATCAGGCGGAGAAACTTACAAGATATATCAGAATTTTTTTTAATTTTTCTACTTTTACTCACAGGGTAACTATTCATACAAGTGATATTAAACTAACTGCTAATACACTAATGATTGAATAGAGTCGTATTTGTGACATTATTTTTAATTTTAAATTTAAAATGTGTTCTGTCATTCCGGTGTTATTCATTGCAACCGGAATCTTATTTAACGTTATATCCCGCTTTGCGGGACTTACTTCGTTCGCCCCGAATATTTCGGGATTTGTTTCACTTAGATTCCGGTTGCAGTTCCACAATAACACCGGAATGACTTTAGTTTTTTAATTTTTTTCTTATATTTTGAGCTATGATATTCCTATTCCGTTTTGTATTGGTAAATACTTGAAACTTTTCTATTAGTGTTTTCATATATTTATTATCTACCAATATTCAAGATTCTTTGTCTACTAGTTCTGAAGTAGCTCATTGATTGTAACCAAATACTGGTACTCAAAGTAATAGAGCTTCAGCTGTTCATAAACCAAAGCTTTCTTTAGTTAGATTTATCAATCATTTTGAATTTTTTATGATATCTATCATTCATGTGGGTCATCGTCATGTGAATATAATAGTATCTCATGCTATAGATTTTAGGTATAATTCATCTGGTCATGATCAAATGACTATAAGAGGTAATCTAATCTGATTAAATAATTTTATAATCAAGTCTGATTCTCTTACAAAATTAACTAGTCTTCAGACATAAACATAATAATCCTTTGGATTTGTGCTTATCATAGTATCAAAATATTCTTTATTTACTTTGGGATATTTTATCTGACAATCTATTCAATAAGTTTCTTTTGCGAGCTTAGCTGTATAATTGCTATTTGCATAACAGATATCAAATTTTGTAAATTTTTTGTCTCGTTTTCTTAGTTTTTTTACTATGAATTTAAATAATAATCACTTTCGTCATCTTATTTTATTTGCGTATTCATCGTAATGACTCCGTATGTATTGCATAGGAGAGTGTAGATATAGTTTACTTTTACATCAATCGGGAATTGTTATATTTTTTGATATTGCAAAAGAAGATATTGTGATATGATCAGGTTTATATTTTTTAATTTTTTTGGATAATAGTCTTGTAAGAGAGGGATAAAAAAATATTAGATTGCGATAGTCAAATATCTGTGATAATATGGGAAATTTATGATTTGTAAAATATAAAAAAATCTGATTTATCCATCAAGGTAGTGCAGTCTTAACTTTTATTTTTATATTTCCTATTTCTAAATATTTACTATCTGAAACTAATGTGAATATTTGTGAATGACTGATTTTATTTTCTGGATTAGCAAAATCTTTTTTGATTAAATCTTGGAAAACATTTAATGCTCATCAAGGAAAAATTCGACAATGAACAAAGGCAAATTTCATGATAGACATATAAATGTAAAAAAGTAGCAACATAACAATGTATTATTAATTAGTTTATTGTTGTTTGCAAATTGTTTTTTTAGATTTAGCTATTGAAAATCTTAGTTAAAACAATATTAAGAGTCGTTATCTTATTTTATTAATAAATAAAGTCATGGATCCAGAAAGAAAAGTAGAATTTAAAAGAAATGTTATAAAGTTTATTATATGATTGATTTTGTTGTCCTTTTGTTTTGTTTATATACAAAATAATCCAGCTGAAAGAGTGTCTATCTTTTCTTGATTTCATATAATATTTCAAAAGGTTGCTGTTGTATATAATCAAGTTATAGGCAAAAATTGAGAACTATTGAAAAGGAAATATTCACTAGAAAAATATTATCAAGAATTGATTCACAATGCTGAAGATAGAAAATGTGTGTCTGTAGATGTTATAAAAAAAATTACTGAAGAATATAAAAGTTTAAAAAATGAAGAGGTAGCTAGTCTTGAAGAAAGATTACCATCTTATTCTAGAGCCTCATATCAACATGAAGTAGATATAGAAAAATGATGTTGAGAGCAGATCAAAATAAATTAACAATAATTATTTTAAAAAAAGCCCCTTAATCTGGGGCTTGTAAATGTTTGTATTTATCTGACCAGCGGTCAGATTTTTTTCTTATCCTAAGAAAGGTATATGTAATCATAATTTTATAGAATCTTTTAACATTACATAAACACCAAGAGCCAATAAAAGTATAAAGAAAACCAAATTTATATATCATTCTATATTAAAATATTTTTCTGCTTTAAATCTTCATGCTCGTTGTATAATAGATGACAATACTCTTCATCAGTCTAATGCTGGTATAGGCAATACATTGAACAATGCTAATGCAAAAGAAATTAAACCAGCTAATCATAGTAATTTTGTCCATTCTTTTCATAGAAATAATGTTCATATTATTTTTGTAATTAGGACTGGTCAAGATAATTTATTTACAGAATTATTCATTTCATTTCTATTAAATGATATTAATCATTTACCTATTTTTCATAATGAATAAAGTGATATATTGGCTTGTGCTCTAATTTCCTTTAATCATAGGAGCATAGCTTGATTTAGTGGAAACTTTAATTCTTTGACTTCTGCTCATAAAAATATTATTCATAGTTCACAACTTTTTGTGATGCATGTCAGTCATGTGGATATAGTTTCTCATTTGTCTGTTTGATAAACTATTTCACCCTTTTTATCGATATTTTCTTTTAATGTTTTACTTATATTTAGTGTATCTACATTTTGATTGTTTATTGATATGATTTTGTATCATGAATTTAATCATATGGATTTACCAAGTCATCAAGCAAGAACTTCTTCCACTATTACAGATTTATGAACATCTCAACTAATAAGTCAATTTTTTTCAAGATATGATGTAGATGGAGTCATTAAACTAGTATTTTCTATTTCTATTACATTTTCTGGTACTACAGATATTGGTTTTGTTCATATCCAAAATACCAAAGTAAACATAAGTCGTGCAAATATCAGATTCATTGTGATTCAAGCCAACATTATTATTATTTTTTTATGTATAGGGGCTTTTATTAGACTATCTTTTGCATTAAATTCTTCTGGAACTTTTGGATCTTCTCATTTGAGTCTTACAAATCAACCCAATGGTATCCGGTTTAAAGTATATTCTGTTCATGATTTATCTGTCCATAATTTACATGCTTTTGGTGGTATACCAATACCAAATTCTAAAACCTTTACTCAGCTCTTTTTGGCTGCTATAAAATGTCATAATTCATGTATAATAACCAGTAACATAAAGACAAATAATCCTGATAATACTATTAGTGCTATTACAAAAATGTTGTTTAAAACTCCCATTTCTTATTTATAAATGCTAAAATAAATTGATTATTGTTTATGGAATTGTATACTTAAAACAAGTTGAAACAATAAAAATTGTAATTGATATATTGAGAATTAGAAGATTCCGGTTGTAAATTTATAATAATGTTAGAACTACATAAAAAATCTTTTAATTAATTAATTGAATAGATGTATTATGATGCACACACTCATTTAAATAGTCCAGAACTTTTTACCAATGCTGAAAAATATATTCAGAATTTTATTGATGCTGAAGGAAAAGAAATGGTAGTTGTGTGAGCGAGTGAAGAATACAATCGTAATGCTGTCATTCTAGCAAAAAAATTTTGACTAAAAATCACTTTGGGTTTGCATCCTGAAATTTTTATGCAAAACGAAATATGAAATGTACAAGAAGTAAAACAATTAATTCTAGATTCCGGCTGCAAAAAAATTATGCCGGAATGACAACAAAGTGTGGTGGCAGTGGGTGAGTGTGGAATTGATTTATATTATCCTTGATCTGAACAAACTTTAGATAATCAAAAAAAATTATTTGCTATGCAATGTGATTTAGCTCAGGAATTGAACTTACCATTGGTTATACATTCAAGAACTGCATTTAATCAAACTCTAGATATTTTAAAAAATTATAAAAATCAGACTATATATTTTCATTGTCGATGATATGGCCCCGAACAAATTAAAATATTACAATGATTGTTTCCTAAATTATTTATAGGTATATGTGGAAATGTAACATATAAAAAAGCTGATGAATTACGTGATGGTTTAAAATTGATTTGAGAAGATCAATTATTACTTGAAACAGATGCACCATATTTAAGTCCTCAGATTGTTAGATGAACTCAGAATGAACCAGCAAATGTGATATATATATATGATTATGTAACTGAATTTCTTTGAAAAGAAAAAAATGCCCTACAAGGGCAAATTGAAAAGAATTTTAAAAATATTTATAGTATTTAAACTCATACTCTAAAGTAAATTTCCTTATCTACCAACTCCCTTTTTGTTCATCGTTTAAGTGCAGAAATTTGTTCCATGATTTTTATTTTTTCTGGTGTATTGAGTGTGGTGTTTGGTAATGCTATATATGGATTGACCATTGTCATACTAAATGGCTTTGATTGAGTTCATTTTATACATAATTTCATAGCTCATTTAAACATCTCTACACTCATTAGATCATTTTTGGTAAATTCAGGACTAAAGACATTTTCTAATGTTTCAGCATCGTTTGGTCAGATTTTAAGTGCAAGAATAGTTCCCACATTACCCAAAATAGTTTTGGAAAGATCAATTTCTCCTCATAATCATTTTTGTTTTAACTGATCCATATATTGATGGGCCATAGAAAGTCAGAGTTTATATTTTCTAGCTTCAGACAAAATACTTTCAAAAGATTGAGAAACATAATTTTGGAATTCATCTACATAAAGATAAAAAGGAACTCTATCTTTTGGATCCATAGATGCTCTTTTTAGTGCTGCAAGTTTGATTTGCATAGCAACCATTCTTCAAATCAATTTACTGGTATCTTCTCATACTAATCATTTAGCAAGTTTACATAAAATAACTTTTTTTTGTTGCATAGCTTCACCAAAATTAAATGCTGATTTTGGTTGTCATATAATATTTCTAACATACGTACCAGTAGTAAAAGGTCAGAATTTTGCTTGTATAAATGGTATAATTTCAGCTTTTTCTCTGTCTCACATTTTTTTATATGTTTTATTCCATCGAGCAGCTATAATAGGATTTTTTACATTTCTAATTTTACTTTCTGCGAAGGCATCATCAGTAAATAATCTCATAATATCTATAAGTGTTCATCATTCTGGTTGCTCCATAAGTAAGAAACATGCATTACGAAAGTAATCCTGTATTCTGGGTCAGAAAATTTCTTCTCCATATATACTTACAAACATTTCTACAAGATCATTTGTCATCACATCTCTTTCATCTTCAGTCTCTGCTCCATCCAAAGGATTAAATCAAATAGGATATTCTGTATTGGAAAGATCAAAGTAAATTAAGTCATCGATTCTTTCTTTTGGAAATCTTTCCATAACATAATCACAAAGTTCTCCATGTGGATCCATTATACAAAAACCATTCCCAGCTTTTAGATCTTCTGCGGCTTGTGCAATCAAAAGAGTTGATTTACCAGTACCTGTTTGTCCAATAACATACAAATGTCTAAATCTATCTTCTTGAGTAAATCTAACTTCTTTTTTGATTCATCAATAAGTATTCCATCATAATAATATTCATTCTAATGGTAAATTGTCTGGAGCTGGAATAACTCTATATTTTTGTCGTGATATACGAGGATTTAGATTGAATCTAGAATGTGGAAAATGTAATATGGAAGAAAGTTCTTTGATATTTAGAATCATCTTTTTATCCATTTCGTTTATATTTGTCCATCGTCATTTATCTGTAAAAAATATTCTTAAAACTGTTTCCTTTGCAAAATTTATTACATCTTTTGATTTTTTGAATTTGATTGTATTTAGTCATATATAATTATATTGGTTGAATAGTCTGGATATATCATCTACGATTTTTCTTGGTCTGTCTGGGTTTGTAGATGTCGCAAAGGTTCTTAATTTTACACTAAATAGTTCATCATCCATTTTTTTGTCAAAATCTCATAGTTGTTGTTGTGAAAAGTCATGTTTATGTTTATCTTCATCTTTTTTTGATTTGTCATTTTTTCCTTCGTCTTTGAATCATTTTCGAATCTTCAAAAAAGTAGATATTCGTCGTCAGTGATCTCTTCATTCTTTTACTTTTTCAGCTTTTTTTCTAAGCTTTTTTAGTCGATCTTCTGCAAGTGGTTCTACTAATATTTGTAATAATAATTTTTCATCTTTGTCTATTTGCGAACAAGAAGAAAGAATACTATCCATAGGATCTGCTTCAAATGATTCATATGTTTTGATGGGATATACACTATGTTTTGTAAGCTGAAATTCTCATCAGGCCATGTATTTACCAGCTTCCATTATTTTGGGTTGTTCTATATTTTCTACTATTGCTCATGCATAGAAAGAGGCGATCATTTTTTCCATAGTAGCTAGATGATCTTCTGGTACTCATATAATAAATTTTATCATTTCTTTTTCTACTAATATTTCCATGCTTATGTAATTGTTTCATCGTTTTTTAAACTTTCGTTTATCTTCGTATATTGCATAAAAATTTTTATATACTTGATTCATAATTTCTATGTTATTTTTCATGGTTTGTGTGTGGTCTGTAGCTTCTATGTCTGAACTTTTGGCTACAGCATTTTTGGGTATTCTGATTTGTAAAAATCTCAATTTATCAGCCTGTATTCTCTTGTGTTTTTTGATAAAATTTAAAATTATTAATCTAAAAAAGATCATTCATAGACCTATGATGATTCATAAGATTAGTAGGGTAATAATGACTGTTATAAATTCGGCATTCATTGTCTTGTACATACGCTAAAATGCACCTAGTTAAATTATAATCAAATGTAAAATAAAAGCAAATTTACTAAATGTAAAAATGTAGTAATGCAAAAACATAAAAATTCTTTATTTTATAGGCTTATTTTTGAGGTACTTTTTTAGAAATTCTAGTATTTTTTCTTTCTTATTTCTGTGCTTGATATCGTCCATGACTCGGTTTAATGTTTTTTGTATGAGCTCTCAAACTATAGGTCAGGGTTTTAGTTTGAAAAATCTTATTATATCATTTCCATCTATTACAAGGTTTTTTATGGTAAATTGTCATTCTTTATCATTGAGTTTTTTAAGATTGGTTTTTAATTCTCGTACATCTGTGATATCACTACTATTTTGTAGAGGATTATATTGTCACAATCTATCTGCTATAGCTATATCAAATACATTATTAACTTTTTCAAATCATGCTTCGCTTAGAAATTTTCTAAGCTTTTTTTCTCTGTTTTCTATAGTTGCATTCAAAATTTCTTCTGGTTTATGATGTCGAGCTATGTAATCACAGATATCGTTTATTTCTTTGCTAGAAAATCATAGCTTTGAAAAATCTTTTTTTGCTAGTTGTGGACCACTTCTTCTGTGATTATTTGGTCATGCCATAATTTCTCTTATTTCATCCTTTGAGAGACCGTTTTTATATTCTGCAAATTGTAATGGTTTGCCTACATCGTGGTATAACATAGCGAATCTCACTAGAGGATCAGTATTTATTTTCTGTAATTGATACAATGTAAGCATAGTATGTGCATAGACATCAAATGGATGATATCTGATAGGCTGTTCAACTTTTTTTGTCTTTGCTAGAGATGGAAATAATATTTTTAACATATCTGATTCGTCCAAAAGTGCAGCAAATCAAAATGGATTTCAATCTCTAAATGCTTTAAATATTTCTTCTTTTATTCTTTCTTTGGCTATATTTTTTATAAGTTTGGAATTGTTCTTTAAACTTATCCATGTTCCTTTTTCAAAGTCAAAGAGTGTTATTTTATTGTTTTCTTTTGATTTATTTTGATCTTGTAATTTTTGATTTAATACATTTACAAATCTTATCGCTCTGATAAGTCTGAGAGCATCTTCTTGAAATCTCTTGTCTGGCTCTCAGCATGTCTGTAATTTTCTATTTACTAGGTCTTGTATTCATTTGAATGGATCTATAATAACTCTGATAGTGTTTGAGTTTATTTCAATATTTTTTGATTTTCATTGTGTTGTTATTTTATTTTTAACAATTTCTAATAAATAATCCAAAAAATCTGCTTGGAAAATTCAGTTTTTAAATAATTTTTTTATGTAATCGTGTTTTTGAATTATTAAGATATTTTGACCAGGTATAAAATTTATTCAATCATCCTTTATGATTTCTAATGAATTTCTTTTTTCTTCTATTTTTTTAATATTAGAAATTTTGAATTTATATTCGGTGGAAAAATAATAAATACAATTGATTGTAAAGTCCCTTCTAGCTGAGTCCAAAAGTATATCATCACTTCGTGTGATTTTATCTGGATGACGAGTATCTTTGTATCATGACTCTGTACGGAAGGGTGTGAGCTCGTACTTAATATCGTCTTTGATAAGTGTTATGGTTCAAAATTTTTCTGTCATAAAATGTGATATATCTTTTTTGTCTATTTGATCATAGACTTCTTTTGGATTTCATGTCATTGTAAAGTCTATATCGATAGGGGAGTTTTCAACTCATAATAATATATCTCTTATAGATCCACCAACTAAAAAAATATTCTTGTTTTTAAGTTTTTTTGTTAGATATTTTATGTGTTTATCTAATAATGAAATATTTTCGAAATTTAGCATTAATGGGTTGTAAGTTGTAAACATGTTATAAATTAACAATTTAGTCTAGAATAACAAGTTTTTTGTAAAATAAGTAATTGCTCCGCAGGCTGACTTTTCCCATTGCCGCAAAAGTCCCCTAAGACTTCGCTTAGGACAAGAGCAAAAGGTCTAGTTCTTTGTCCCGTAGTACTACGGGACTACAAGTATTATGTTTGTTTTTTTATGTACGATTAGCAGCTCAAACAACCATCGCCATTGCGGGGCAGGTTTGCAAAGAACCAAAAACTTGATTGTATTTCACGGAGTATGAAAGTTTAAAGTGATTTTTCGTATATAGTAAATATAATTGTTTGTGATAATCAAGATTATTGATTAAATTTTTTTTTAAAAAAAATAGAGGTCCATGGCGATACCATGAACCTCTTAGATTACAATATATTATATTGGAATAATTATTAATTTAATGGATATATTCAGGTAAGTAATTTTCAAGCATCTTTATCTAATTTTGAATGAAAATAAAAATGATATTTTTCTATTGCTCTGATTTCTTGTATATTTTTTGAAATATTTAAATCATCAATCAAATATTTTGCGGTTATTCATCATACTTGATATATGGCAATGTGGTTTATATTATTTGAAATATGTTTTACTTGGTCTCTTGATAATTTTTCCCATCATTGATCTAAGATACATGTAAATGCATTAGAATTTGTAATATCTGATCGTAGCTCTTCATCGTAATATGCAGAAAACTCATCTATGTATATTGATGTATTGTCGTCTGCTATTTTATTGTAGCAATCCAATATTACTGGGCGAACCAAATCTACTGCCTTCCTTTCTCATATTTCTTGATAATTTATATGGATCATAATAACTTTTTGTTTTTTATTTTTTGTGATTTTTTGTTTGAGTATCTCTCGATCTGAGGTATTGTTCAGTGTATATTCGTAAATAGATGTTTCTCATAAATCAGAGACATAATTTTTTAATTCGTTGATTAGATCTCAGTAGGGATCAAATACGATTATAGATTTTCATGAATTATACATATTCATCATCATGTTTAATGCATGTACAGATTTACCACATCAAGCTTTTCAGAGTAAACAAGTAATTCATTTTAACTGATCTGTAGAAATGGTTTGTATTTTACCACTTGAATCAACTCATAATGGAATCTGATTTCAATTAAAATCTGGTGTGTAAGATGTAGTATTAATTTTCTTTTTAAGGATAATTGCAGATCCTCTTGTAAAACAACTTAGACTATCTCCTACATTAATTTCTAGCTCGTCTCTTAGTTCTTTAGGTATTACAACTTGCCCTTTAGCAAGTACGTTTGCATTGTATTGTCTCATTGTATAATTTAATAAAATATAAATAAACCTTAGCTTAGGTGATTGTAGTATAACTAAGTTTAACTAAAAATCAAGAGAAAGTTAAACTTAGTTTAACTGTATCAAAAATTGTAATAAAATAATTACTTGATCTAATAAACTTATGTGGAAATAGGCTTTCTAAAACTGAATTCTTCAGCAGAATTATTACAATTGAGTAAATATTACTATATATAAATAGACATTATTTGTGTTATTTAATCTTGGAAGTTATAAGTTGTGTTCAAAATAGAATTGTATAATTTGTTTTATTTATATATAATGTATTGACATTTAATATATATTCATTATATATAGACATATAAATATAATGTATTATTTATAGTATATAAATACAAAAATTTTAAACTATGGAAAAACAATCAATTAATGTCGAATTTTTAGGTATGAAATTCGCTACAGGAGAAAAAGCAAAGTGTAAAAAAGCACATCCTAAGGGTTATTTGAAAGTTGGTAAAGAATATTTAATTGAGGGTAATGCTGGTGTTGATTCTGAAAATCCAGGAATAACTGAATATATTGTTATTTCTACTAATGAACTTGAACATCAAAATGGTCTGGAACCATATTTACAAGATGGTACAGTTGCTTTTAGTACAGAATATTTTGAATCAGAAGAGGGACCTTCCTTTATTAGTATCATTTAATTAATTTTCATAGATGTGTTGCTTAAAGATTTTTTTTATGAGTAGATCGAAATATTTTATTTCGGTCTATTTTTTATTAAAAAAAATCACAGTTAAAAACTGTGTTTCTTTAGTTCTGGGGTGGCGGGGACCCGCCACGGAGTACTCCGTGGTTCAACCCCGGAGCTTTACTGTTAAAGCGATACTGCTTAATAACTTAGTTAAAAATCAATAAATAAAAAAATAGGCTATACCGCCTATACTTTTATATCTTTTGGGGTGGCGGGGTTTCGAACCCCGGACCTTGTCCTTAAGAGGGACCTGCTCTACCAACTAAGCTACCACCCCATGTTATTTAGAATAAACAAAAAAAATGTGTGAGTGATATATAACGATATACTTTGAGAATTCAATTAAAAATAAATTTATATATTTTTATTGGGGTTTTTCTTGCTCTAAATTTATCTCGATTTATCGTGATCCCATAAATGACTTTTTTATCTTTTTTTAACTGGGGTCTTGCCCCTAGACGACAAAATACTTTTTGGCATTGCTCCAAAAAATACACTAAGACTTCGCTTAGGACAAGTTCAAAAAAATCTAGAAAAATCAATCTGTCCCGCTATTGCTGGATAAGCTGTGTGATTTTTCTAATTTGCTAATAAGTAGTCTTTTCAGCTTTAAATTATTTGTGTATAATATACTATGAGTTGAACAGTTTTGATTTATTTAAAATTATTTCTATAAAATAATAATATGTTATTTATACTATACTTTCTTAATAATAAAAAGTGGTTTATCATTAACTTTTCTTTTATAACTCAAAGTTCCTCTATCTGACTTAATTCTAGAAATATTATTTAAATCTTTTCGTTCAACTTCATCATGCAGGCACGTTTGTGTTTCGGTTATTTTATTGAGACTTTTCTTCATAAAACCTTGTGGGGTTTTATGTCCTCTATGTTCCCAACCTGGACCTTCAGGACCTATTAAAATATATTCTTTAATATAAGGGACATCCTTGGAATTAGGAGTCCAATCATTTTGTGGATTATCCATCCAAGAAACAAAAGAGGCAATTACAATATCTGGTTGAATTTCTTTTACAGCACTAATGGCATCTTTCTTTTTAACATCAAAATCTTTTGTAATTGATGGCCATCCAAATGAATCAGTAGCAATAATAGAAAATTGACCTGGAATTTTTTTATCAAGTGCTTGCTTCAAAAAATAAGATAATCTACCATTTCCAGCACCGACTTCTAAAATTTTTATTTCTTGTTTTTGATTTTGCTCTATTAGCGTTGTAATACAATTTACTAAATAATCAGAAAAAACATCAATAAATTCTTGGTTTATAATTAAATAATGTCACACATAAACAGCACCATTATCTGTTAAATTATGTAAATAACTATACCAAAGAGTATCTTGTCTACTTGCAATATAAATTTCTTGAGATGTAGGTAAATATAAGGGGTCCTTCATTTTTTCTAATATTTCTGATTGTTTGTTAATTAATTCAAAACGAGTAGTAAATTTATATTTTTCAGATACATTTTGTTCTTCTTGTTTTTGTAATGAAAAATTATCAACTATATTTTGAGTAGTATCTAAATTATTTTGAGTAGTATCTAAATTTCAAAGTTTTTGCTTATTGTCTCAATCTACATCTCATACTTGTATTATATTCATAGCGAGTATATTATACTAAATATATGCTATATTATAGTCTGAATGCAATATTTAGCAAATTTTTTTAAGAAATTATGACTTGAATTAGAAGTTAGTTTTTTTAATAAAAAAAAGCTAGGGACCCCCTAGCTCATAACCACTTTAAATTTTGAACTTACTCAGTTTGTGAGTTTTTGTTCTAATTTTTTAATTTTTCTTGCTTTGTTCATGCTTTTGAAAGCCCCTACTATAAAAGAAGCAATAGCTAAAGCGTATATTAATTGACCAATCCAGGAGTGTTCGTAGTCTACGATTTTCATAGACAATACTGCAATACCACCAAATATCAGTGATAAAATCCACCATATAAATGGATTATTTTTTTTGATAATGGTGTTTTTTTGTATTTCATATTCTTCTTTTTTCATTGTTTTGTGTATTTTATATTTATATTATATATTTTTAATATATAAAGTCAATACTATTATCTAGTGACTATATTGTTATCTATTTTAAAAGCCCTTTTTTTTATGGTCAGGATTTGTATTATCTACTTAGTTTTATTATACAAAATAATTATGCAATTTTATGATGAAGTAAGAATAAGTATAGAATCTGGTAAATGATGAGATGGTATAGCTTCTGGTAGAAGAGAAGCTAAAGAAGCATTTTGATGACCATCTGGTGGAGATTGATGAAATGGTTGATCAATAATTTTTGTTGCATCCAAAGATGAGAATACTTTGTTGGCTTATAGATATATAAAAAATTTTAAGCCAAAGCCCGGAGAACAATGAAGGACAAAGGATCAATTTGGTGCAGATGCAGAAGATATGACATTAACTGTCCCTGTATGAACTATTATCAAAGATACTGAAACATGAGATATCTTACATCATTTTGTAGAAGATAGAGAAAAATGGGTAGCTTTGAAATGATGAAGTGGATGAAAATGAAATATTCATTTTAAAAATTCTGTAAATCAATATCCAACTTTTTGTTTATTAGGGGAGCCATGACAAAAGAGAAATATAACTTTGGAACTTCAATTGCTTGCTGATGTTGCTTTGATAGGTACACCTAGTGTGGGAAAATCTTCTTTGATAAATTCTATTTCTCATACCAAAGCAAAGGTTGCTGAATATCCATTTACTACACTTATTCCAAATTTATGATCTGTAAATGTAGGTGAATATAATTTTAATGTTATAGATATTCCATGATTGATTGAATGAGCATCTAACTGAAAATGACTAGGTAATGCTTTTTTGAGGCATATTTTGAAAGCTAAAGTTTTTTGTTTTTTGCTAGATGCATCTAGATATGATACTTGAATAAATGATTTAAATCAGCTTTTGTGAGAGATAGATGTATATGTAAAAGAAAAGTTTAATTTATGAGACGAAGATGAAATTATTATAAAAGAAGAGGATTGATATATAAATTTTATAATAACAAAATGATCAGAGATTATCATACATAAAAAAATATTAATACTGATAAATAAATACGATTTGATAAATGATTTGGAGATAATACAAGAATATAAAAAACAGGTTTTTAAGCAATTTGGAGTGTTTATAAAAGAGAATAAATGGAAAAAAATTACTGATAAGATTTTGGATAAAAATACTTTTGTGATTTCTGCTGCTACTCATTTGGGTCTAGAAGATATGTTGAAAAAGTTTGTAGAGACATTAAAATCTTCTTCTTATATTACTTACAATGAATCTTTGGAGAGGAAAATAACTCATAAGGTGAGTGAAAACATGATAGAAGATATTACAGAATCTGATAAACCATTTTTGTTGGAACATGGATATGTTGAAGAAGTTAATTTTAGATTTTGAAAAGTTTGGAAATTATCTAATCCTGAAATATGCAAGTTGGTATTTATACTTCAACGATGAAATGATGAAGCGGAGTTGTGGTTTTGGAAGACAATGCAAGAAAGAGGATTTGTAGAGTTATTTGAAACCGCTTGAATAAATAAATGAGATGTATTGAAAATAAAAAGTTATTATCACTGATATGACGATAGGTATATACTTTATTAAACTCGTCATCTTGACTACTTATCATATCGACCGGAGTGGAGATATCTATTCTAATTATTTTTAAGAGATTTCCTTCATTGCTCAGGACAAGTCTCGATTCACTTCGTTCACTCGAAATGACAGTAAAAGCATTTATAATTAAAATTTCTTCATGAATAAATTGGCAATTATTACTGGTTGAACAAGTTGAATATGAGAAGAATTTGCAAATCAATTGGCTAAAAATAGCTATGATATTGTCATTGTGTGAAGAAATGAATCTCGTGGATTGAAAATTTGTGGACAATTAAATAAACAATATTGAATAAAATGTCAGCTTTTGATAGCTGATTTATCCAATAAGTCTGGATTAGATATTATTGAAAAATATATAAATAGTTTAAATTCTTTAGATTATTTGGTAAATGCAGCATGATTTTGATTTAGAGAAAGTTTTTTGGATTGAGATATAGATAAACGAGAAGATATGATATTTGTTCATAATACTGTTACGATGAGATTGTCTTATTTAGCAGGGCAAATTATGAAAAAAAATAATACATGAAATATTATAAACATTTCTTCTTTGGCATCTTTTTTGTGAGCGGGAGATCCTTTGTATGCAAGTACAAAATCTTTTGTAAGATATTTTTCTACCAATATTCACTATGATCGAAAAAAATATTGAATATATGTACAAGCACTGTGCCCATGATTTGTAAAAACAAATTTTTTTGTTAATGCTTGAGTAAAAAATACTCCACAACTATGACTATTGAATACAACTCAGGTTGTAAAAACATCTTTAAACTATGCTAAAAGAAAAAGAGCTATTTGTGTACCTTGATTTATAAATAAATGTCTAAGGATATTGATACAAATTATGCCAAATTGATTAACATATAAAATAATAGGAAATAATTTAGTTAAAAATAATTAGAATGACTTATATTATTTTAAATATATCGGATTCAGATAAACATTTTGATAGTGCTATCAAAGAATATCAAAAAAGACTTTGAAAAAGTTTAAAAATAGAATGTATTAAACCTACTAGAAATGGTAGTGTGCAACAGATTATTCAAGGTGACACAGAGAATATATTAAATATAATTACAAAAAAATCCTGCCTTGCCGGTAGGCAAGTCTGATCTTACAAAAAGATTCTCCTTAGTAAAGAATGAAAAACTTTGAATACAGATCAGTTTTTTGATTTTTGTAAAAAAAACAATGATATAGTCTTTATCATATGATGACCTTATGGTTTGGATGAAAAATTATTAGAAAAAAATATAGATTTAAAATTTTCTTTTGGTTCTGTTACTTTGCAACATTGATTGGCAAAGCTAATATTATTGGAACAATTGTATAGGATAACTATGATTTCTCAAAATAGAAGTTATCATTATTAAGCTTGGTTTGATTGAAACTTCTTTTCTATCTTTGCTTCATTATCTAACATTTTTTGGTATTCTGTTTTTTCTATATTTTGATTATTGGCTTCTTGTCTAAGTTTTTCACAATGCTTTTTAAAAATCTCAGCAGATCGTTTGTTTGCTTTGAAAAAATAATCAAAGATACCTTTTCATAATTCTCATCAAACTTTGTATCAGGTTATTCATCATGCTACTCATCATATTATATTTCAAATTATAGGTATAGGTGATCATATTATAGTTCATATTGCTGTTCATACTGCTCATCAAACCACATTACCTCATATTTTACCTATTCATTCACCAGCTACATCTACAAATTCTAATCAAAATATTTTGATTTTATCTCATAGTTTTAATCATTTTCATTTAGGTAATTTTCAACTTTGATGTAATAGATAAAATGTACTAAATGCACTAGATACTATATCTCATCATGGTAACCATCACATAACTGTTTCTAGTCAGTATGTATCTGTTATTTTTCAATATTTTTCAACAGCTTTTTCTACTTCATCTATTGTTTTTAGTTCATCTAATTTTTCCTTTTTGAAATTTTCTTGAAAATCTTTTTTGTCTTTTTCTTTTTCTATTTCTACATTTTCATGTAGTTTTTTTTCTTCTTTTTTAGACTTATCAACCACATCAGTTTGTGGAACTTGATCTTTTTTGTCTGTTGCTTCTGTATCTGTTGGCATTTTTAAAATTAATAATAATAAAACTAATTACAGTAGTAATTATACATTATATTTTATTATTTGTCAATTTTTGAAAGTCTTATAAATCGTAGTCTATGCTTATATAAAAATATTGTTTAACCATAAATCATCAGAATTTTCGATATTTTATTAGATCTTTATATTTTAATGCTATATTTCAAACTGGTAAGTCCTTTCTAATTAATCTTTTGGGAGATCATGAATCATATCCATAGAATACTCATTTTCCATCGTCATATCATCGTATGCTCATGTAATGTTGTACAGAAACAGCTTTAAATAGATTAAAATCTTTTTTGCCTTTGTATGCATGTCAAATTACCAAGATTACTGGTCAATTATGTAAAAGATTTTTTAGAAATTTTACTTTATTATCAATTCATTTGATTTTGCATCTTCATTTAGTGGCTTGTAATCAATATTTTTCAAGTACTTTTATAATTGTTCATGGTAGCATAAATCATGAAATTTTGTTCCAGAAAGTCGGTGCATAACTTTTTATGGTTAAGTCTATTTCATCTCCAAAACTCTCTATAATGTTTTTTAGTGTATACATACCACATCATCCAAATCTATTTTGTTGGTGGTATTTGTGAGTTTGATATGGTATAATCCAACTAGACATATTTAAATCTAAAATAAAATCCTCCGGCTCACTTTGTTCGCCACCTCCTTTGTAAAGGAGGACATTTAGTTTATATTCTTTCAAGTAGGTCTGTAATTATAGAATTGAAAACATCCATTCATTGATCTGTTAGTTTAAACCTATCATTATCAATAATACAAAATCAATTTTTTTCGTATTCTGTAATTAGCGATTGATAGTTTGGTACTAATACACTTTTAAATTCTTCAATATTTTTTATTCATTGATCAGTCCTTAAGCTAAGAAAAAATTTCTCTATAAGGTAATCATCATCATTTATAATCTGAATATTTTGTGGATCGATAGTTTTTCAATTTATATAATCGGATATTGATTGAGTATTTGTAAATCTGATTCACTTATTATTGATATCAAAATCTGGGTTAATCTTTTTAATTATTTTATCGTAATTTTCTATATCAGAATTTAAAAATGATGATCCAGAAACTCCAAGTCATATATAATTTTCCATATCTCGGTAAACTCTATTGTGTATACTACTTTTTCATAATTTAGAGAAATTTGATATTTCGTATCTCATGTATCATGAGTCTAATATTATATCTTTTAATAGAGAAAACTCTTCATAAATATCATCATCTGCAAACATATCTTTGTTTTTGTCTTGGTGATATCGCAAACTTCAATGAAATAATTCTAATGTGTAAAGAGAAAAACTTTCTGCAAATAGAGAATTTACAAAATCTTGAAAAAAGTTTAATGTATTTTGGTCTCGTAATTGTCTATTTCATTTTCTAGTCTCGTTGAATTTACCAAATGCGATAAAATCAAAATTGAACATATTATTTTCTTTTTTGATTTCTCTCAATCATCTTAGAAAATCTACTAATCAAAAAAATGTAGTTTCTCTTCAGGATTCTTGTAATGTTTTATTATCTAAACTTTGTATTCAAAAGCTATATCTTAGTCTAGGAAATGATTTATATGTTGTATTTAATTCTGTAATTATATCGTATATTTCCTCTTTTGGATAGGGATTAAATTCCAAACTAAGTTCTGCTAAACTATCAAAATTAAATTTATTTTTGATTCTGTCTATTATCCTAATTATATTTTTTGATCAGATCTTGTGTGGTGTTCCTCATCAAAAATAAATTGATTTAATCTCCTGTTTTCCAAATAATTCTGCATAGGAATCTATTTCATTTTCTAAACTTAATATATAATTTTCTATTATTTTTTGAGAGTTTTCTATATTGTCAACAGGAAAAATATTAAATGAACAATATTTGCATTTTTGATTACAAAAGGGAATATGTATATAGATACTTAACATATAAATTATAAATACATTAAAACTTTTAAAGGTAAAATTAGTTTATACAAGTTGGAGTATAATTCAAACTCAAAAAAATATTTGTAAATTGAATAAAAAAGAATACTAATAGTTATTAGTATATTGGTTATTGGTAATTACTGATATGCCAGTAACAAATAGCCAGTAATGATTTATTTTCTTAATTTAAAAAATGCAAAAAAAATTCTTAAAAAGATTTTTAATTTCTATTGTCTTATGAATTTTATTTTGATTTGTTTGTACATGGTTAGCTAGCTCTTCAAATCCAGGTATATGGTGATCTGCACTTATGTGGGATTTGTTATTTAATCGTTTTTTGATAGGATTGGTAATAGCTATGATGTGAGTCTATACTATACATCCAGTACTTTGATTTAAATGTTTTGCTTTGCGTGGTGCATTTTTTGGAGCAGTGATATCTTTGGATATAGCTATAGGGTCTTATATTTCCAATACGGTAGATCCAGCAACACAATGTCGAGTATTTTGGATGACAATATTAGCATGAGCAATTTATGGTTTGATAATTGATATTGTAGCTACCAAATTTGGTGGACAAGGAAAAGAATTATTACATAAAAAACAGAAATAGATTTTAGATTCAAATTTGTAGTGACATACTATAGCATGTCTTTTTTAAATTACCTTCGGAGACTTACTTTTGACATTGCCTCAAAAGTAAGCAAAAACTCTAGAAAAATCAGCCCGTGCATGATTTTTCTATTTTGCTACTATGCAATTTTTCCAACTGAACTTAAAATATGTAAAGATTACTATGTCTTATCTAGAAAAAACAGATAAAATAATTTATATAGTATAAATTATTTTATCTCAGATTTCTAATTCCTTGTTTTCAAAAATTCAAGTAATTTGATCTAACTTTATTTCATCATAGGGATCGATTTCTGGAGCATGAAGTTCTGGACGGACAGTAATTTCATCGTCTGTGAAATCCATAATATAACCAGTTTCTTCTTTTCATTTTCTGCTATTTTCTCGGTCTAATAATTGACGATTAACTAGTTGTCTAGTTTCTGTAAATCTTTTTCTAATTATATTATATGCAACTTTGTTGTCTAGTTTACTAGATGTAGCAAATGGTTCGTCGTGATATTCAAACAATGCTATATTGTCGAAATATTTTAGTGTGATGAAGTCTAATAATTTTTGATGGTCTTCTGGCTTTTCACCTGGGAATCAAATAATAAAGTTTGTTCTAATATAACTAATTGGAAATTCTTTTTTGATGAAATCTAATAAATCGTATATTTTTTTCTCATCATAAAATCTTCACATTCTTTTGAGTATTGGAGAAGAAATATGTTGCAATGGTATATCAAAATATGGAATAAATTTTTTAAACTTCTTAAGCTTTTTAAGTTCTTTAATTGTTATGATATCTGGATACAAATAGAGGAGTCTGTATTTAAAATCTCATTCTATCTTTTCTATTTCTTCTAGTAATTTAAATAATTTACTTTCGCCATATAGATCTCTTCAATATGTGGTTGTGTCTTGTGCGATTAAAATAATTTCTTGGATTCATGCATTTATCATATTGTGAATTTCATTTATTATTTTTTCTATTGTAAGGGATTTTTGTTTTCATCTAAGTTTTGGAATTATACAGAAAGTACAGTGATTATCACATCATTCAGCGATTTTTAGATATTCAAATTTATATTCAGCATTTGTATAAGCTCTTGGGGAATCTGTAAATTTGAAACCTGTAAAGTCTGTAGAATTATATCATTTGATGAGACTTGCAATTGTTATTTTTTCGAAATCGTTTCGAGAGAGGTGAAAAATATTTGATGATGAATTAATAAAATTTCAGATAATCCTAGATTCTTCGATATGCTCAGAATGACTAGCTAATATTGTTTTGAAATATTGTAGTCAGCAGCCAAGTAGGTAGACTTTTTTTCATTTTTTTAATAAATCGTTCATTGTATTTATCATTTCTTCTCTACCACTTGATAAGAATCAGCAGGTATTTAAAAAAACATAATCTACATCTTTGCTGTATGGATCACTAGAATAATTTATTTCGTGATTTGGATTGTTCATTCATAGATCAAAAATTCTTCACATCAGAAATTGTGTGTCGACTAGGTTTTTGTTACATCATAGATTTATAAATGAGAAGTTGAATTTGGTCACTATTAACGAATTAACAGATTAAATGATTGTAAACTGTCATGTTGAGTGAAACGAAACATCTAGGTAGATATTATATTACGATCCTGGATTCTTCGCGTTGCTCAGAATGACGAATTGTATATTATGAATATAATAATTATTTATTCCGTTGATTTAATCAAACAAAAAAATAATTTAGTTCCTGCCTACCGGCAGGCAGGCAGATTTATATTTTTTGTAATTAATGAAAAAGATATTATTAAGCTTGATTCTAATATGATTATGAATTTCATTTACTAGTGCTATTGATTTGTCTAGTTCTTTTTTGGAAGTAGGTAAAGAACTTAGTGTTTATGGAGATTGATTTGGAAGTAGTGTATGAAAATATGGATGAATATGTTTCAACGATGATAGTCATTGTTTTGTGGATAGTAGTGAATGATTGATTTTATGGTCTGATAATTTAATAAAAGTTTCTGTGCCATCAAATATATCTTTAAAATGAATTGTAAAAATTTATGCAGATGGTAGGCTAGTTTGAACTACAGATTATGCAATAAAACCAATTATTATAGATATTTCAGATTGAACTTATGTAAAAAAATCTGGTTGAGAATGAGAAAAATTTTTGGTCCAATGAAAATGATTTGGTTATATTGCAGGCAATGTTTATTTCTGAGAATATAAAGCAAGCATAGTATCTTGGACAGAAAATAAGATATGGTTAAATCTTCCACAGATAAAAAATATGACTAGTGATTTTAAAGTTGAAAACAGTGCATGAATTTTGTCAGAATTAAATAAATTTAATATATATCCTAAATTAAGTAATGATGAATATTCTGCTAGACAGGAATATTTGAATGTTTTGTGAATTCAAGATATATGGAAAAATTATAAAAAATTATGAGATGGTATCACTGTTGCTGTGATGGATGTATGAGTAAAAGTAAATCACCCAGACTTGATAGATAATGTGTGGATAAATAAATGAGAAATACCTGGCAATAAAATAGATGATGATAGAAACTGATATGTTGATGATGTTTTTTGACGAAATTTTGTGAGTGATAGCAATGATATGAGTATAAAATCTGATCATGGAACTATGATAGCTGGTATAATCGCTGCCAAAAAAGATAACTGAATTTGAATTGCATGAATAGCTCCAAATGCAAAAATAATGACATTGAAAGTTTTTGATAATTCATTGAAAACAGTTTATAATATTCAAGAAGCAGTAAAATATGCAGTAGATAACTGAGCAAAAATTATAAATGTTAGTTTTGGAACTGATGATTTATGACGTTATGACAAGGATTTTAATAAATTTTTTCAATATGCATATGACAAGGGAGCGGTTTTGACTGTAGCTGCTGGTAATACATTGGATAAGTCTAAACAAGATCTAGATAAATATCCTAGCTCTCCTGTATGTAACGATGGTGAAAAAAAGATTGTAATATGAGTGAGCTCTGTAAATAACCAAAAAATAAAATCTGATTTTTCTCGTTATGGAGCTAATTGTATAGATATCGTTGCTCCAGGAGAAAACATCTTTGGACTATCTGATAGAAAATTTAATAGTTGATCGACAGACTATACTTGGTCACAATGAACTTCATTTTCTACTCCTATTGTTGCTTGAGCAATAGCATTGTTACGATCCAATAAACCTTGATTAAAAAATACTGATATTTATGAAGCAATAAAAAAAACTTGAGATGATATAGATTCTATCAATCCTAATTATAAATCAAAATTGTGAAAATTTATAAATATAAAAAAACTTATGGAGTGGGGAGACAAAACTTCAACTGTCGTATCGTCTTGAACTATAGATAAAAAATCCATAGCTGTATTTGTTACTATAAAAGCTCAAGTAGCTAATTACTCAGCAACCAAAAAACAAGCAACATATAAATCGATTTATGCAAAATTGGATGCTTTATCCAAAGATCCTAAGAATCAGGCGAATGTTAGTTATTTTGAAGGATTGAAATGATTGATAGAAGGGGAGATGAAAAAATAATGTTTGTTAATCTAGTTTTATGTTCTATATGATTTCTTAATTTTTAAATATTCTTCGTGTCATCAGTTTTGTTTGTATCAAACAGGGTATTTTTTGCCTACTTTTTCTAATTTTTTTAGTGTTGCATCTACTATATCTATATTCATTTCATGACAAAACCTCATAAGGTAGTTTACAATATCTCAAACTTCATGAGAAATTTCTTCAATGTTTTTTTCTGGAAGTTTATCTCATCTTTTTTTTAATGTGTTATCTCGTTGAAAATGTTCTAGAAGTTCTGCCGATTCAAGTACAATTGATTTAGCTAAATCTTCAGGATCTAAATTTATCCAGTTACGATCTTCATTGAATTTATTTAGTTTTTCAGAGAGTTCTTTAAATGACATTTTAGATTGTTCCATATTAGAAGGTGAAATGAAATAAATCAAAAATTAGTTTTAAAAAATTTTAATATCGACTATTTTATATTTAAATGAAAGGAATATAAATATAATATATAATCCAATGAAACTTGATACAAATATTAATGGAGATAAGAAATTAGATATTATTATAAGCAGTACAAACATTATTATTCATATCGTTGTGATTGTGAGATTGTTTTTTAATTCTTTTTCCATGCTTTTTATTTTTTGTTTATCTTCGTTTCTTCGTTTACCTACATAACGTCGTATAATAGTCCGTATAAAATCTATACCAAACAATGCTATCAAAAAATATGTAGTTGCAATATAATCAAATCAACGAGCCATCAGGACTATGTATTCTATAAGTATCAGTTGTATAATACCTATAATTATATCGAGTCATGAATCTGTAACTTCTTTGTCAAATGCATCATCGCAAGATTTAAATATTAATCGTCGATGAATTAAAATAATTAGAGTAAATAAGTAGAGAACAAAATGGAGTGGGTTGTGAATTTCCAAAAATGAATCTATACTAAAAAATAATATTAGACCAAACAATGTATCGAAGAGAACACTAGAAAATTCAATTTGTTGACCTTTGGTTACATTCATGAGAAAAATTTAATAAATAAATTTTATTGCTTTCAATATGATTATTTGTATCTATAATGCAATATTATTTAAATTTGTTTTCTTGATATGAAAAGAAACTATTTAAAATAAAAAAAATCCCCTCCAAATTTCTTTCAGAAAGGACTTATTTGCTATAGGGATATGACAGACAACGTTCCATCCTTGTCTGACGTCGCAACAATCCGTTGAATAAAAACGGTTGCGATGTTCAGACTGGATGTGTTGTCTGACCGAACAAAGTGAGGGTATGTGTGTTTTTATCATTCCTTTTTATTATCACTCCGCCTTTTTTGTTTTTTAATTTGTGAGCAAAAGAGGGGTTAGGGGTGAATTTTGCGAAAAAATTATTTTATTATTACGTAATGTAGATATTCTATTACTTTATCTTTTTTAAATTCTCTATTTTCTGATTTGTCTGCTTTAAATCTATTATATCCCATTGTAAAAAATCAGTATTCTCATCTTTCGCTCATATTTTTTAAAAATAAAAATTAAATAATTTTTCTTATTTCATCTGATAATTGTGTTGCTTTAAGATCATGGAATAATGAATATGGTATATATAAACATTCCTTTGCTCTTGATATAGCCACATATCCGATATTAAGTTCATCAAATAGTTCGGCTCTTGGTGATGGGTATATTCATTCATACATTCATAGCAAGAATACATGTTTTCGTTCAAGTCATTTTGATCCATGAATTGTCATGCATTTAACTCATGTTCTATTACTGTCTATTAATTCAGTAGATTGAACTTTATCAAAAAAATTTGCAAATCATTTAGCTTCTTCTCATATATCAAATAATTTAGAAACAATAAATTCATAATAATCGGCTTGATTTCTTTCTTTGAAGGTAAGATCTGGCAAGAATATATTTTCATAATAATATTGAATACTTTTATTTGGGTGACATTTTTTTAAATCAGTATTTATTGCTTTTAATGTTTCAATTATATTGTTTAATCTATTGTCTTGATCTATTTTCTTTATAGTAAAAATCAATGAATCCAATCTATTTATCTTGTTAAAATCTATGGTTTCTAACCTTTTTTTCATAATATTATTTTTATTTATCTTGTTTTCCAAAAATAATATATGAAACATGTTTAAATTTTCTGCATATACTATTTCAAGAAACATACATATATCTCTCACAAATTGATTTTCTATAATCATTTTTGGCTTAAAATTACATTCTATTTCGTGTTTTTTAAGTGTTTTGACTATGTTTTGAGTCATAGTATCTATATAACTTCTTGAAAGTATGGCTATATCGCTAGGCTCTATTCATCAAACAACAAGATCTATAATTGTTTGTGAAATGAATGTCTGTAATTCTAAATCGTTTTTGAATTCTTTATTTATTATCTGATCTTCTGATTGACGATAGGATTTTATCATATACTGATCAAGTGTTTCTGTTGATGATTTGTAATATTCTCCATAATTTCTCTGCAAAAATGTATTTACTGTGTTTACTATATATTTTCCTGATCTAGAATTATAAGTTAAAAATCATTTTTTTAAGTTGTTTATTTCTTGTTCTGCTCGCATAAATGATTCACTTGAAGCTCATCTAAATGCATAGATTGCTTGGTGCTTATCTCCAACCATAGTAGTACATATTCAGAGTCATTTTATAATTTCAAATTGTATTCTTGATACATCTTGGAATTCATCAACCAATATGTGTGAAAATCCTATTTTTTTAATTTCTTTTTTATATGTTTTATCATATAGCATCTCATGTGCAAATAACAATGAAAAATCATGAGTAAGATAATTATTTGTTATGATAAATTTTCTAACCTCTTCAAATATATGTTTAATTTCTTTACCACTTGATTTGTATCTATTGTCTTCAAAATATATTTTATTGTCATTAAATTGAGAAAGATTCCCATTATGCTTATTTATTAGATATCCAATCATTTCGCTCATTTCTTTTTTTATTCATAGACTTTCTATTATTTTTGATAATTTATAATCATCAATGATGATTGGTTCTTTTGTATATCATATATTCATAAAATATCAGAGTTTCTTCAGTAAGTCATTACAAAAACTATGGATAGTTCAGACTTTTCATAGTGTTTCTGGAATTATTCATAATTTTATGATACGATTTTCTAATTCTAATGCTGCATTTTTTGAAAAAGTAATGATGATAACTCATCATACATTGACTCATTTAAAACTTAATTCTTGTAATCTGTTTACCAAGAAAAATGTTTTTCAGCATCAAGGTCATGCTTGCACTACTAGATTCTGACTAATATCTACTTTTATTACGCTTTCAAATTCCATATCTCTTTCATCTTTTGTTTCATTCTGTTTAGTTGGAATAATTACATCAGCCTTTCTTATCAATCACAATCATTTTAAAAATAAGTTAATATCTATACCGATATTTTTTTCTTGTTCTAATACATTAAAGACTCAATTTATTTGATCTATAGTATAAATTTTAAACCAATCACGATTCTCTGCTAATTGTTTTGGTCATTCTCAAATTTTAGCATCTTTAGAAAAACACAAAATTGTCTTAACATCAAATTTGTCTTTATCAATATCAGCTTGCTTAATTTTCTGGAATAATTTTGCTTTTAATGTACTACATTGTTGAAATGGGTTTTTATCTCTATAAAATGTATGTTTTTCTGTTCATATTCAAGTGTATGAATACCAAGGTCAATTTTCTACTCAATCAATGAGTCATCGATAATCTTTAAATTCTATAATATAGAAATTGTTCTCAATCACCACCATCCCATCAAATTCTACATTTCAAATCATAAATGCTTTAATCAGATGAATATCTCATTCATAATTCAAATCGTTTAATTGTTTTTTTAATTCCTCAAAAAACTCCTTTTCGCTAAGGTATTCGTATTCTTTTCATTCTCGAATAGTAATGTTAGGCATTTCTGTTACATATAGATCTAAATGCACAAAATTTACATTTGTTTACATCATCTGTTTTATGAAATTTTTCTATTCATATTGGTTCGTTTTTTTGAGGATCTCTATCAATCAATAAATCTTTTAATGTTTCTATATTATCTTTTATCTTATTTTCATATTCTTTTACTTCGTTTATTGATATTCTTCATCATGATAATTCTCATCATGTATCTAAGTTACACAAATATCATTCAATAATTGCATCATCAGTAAGTTTTTCTTGGGTATATATACGATATGCTTGTGCTAATAATTGATCGGTTATTTCATCTTCTCAATTATTGTTTTTCCCTGTTTTTCGATCAATAATCACATAAGTATTTTTTTCGTCTTTCATCCAAAAATCTGGTTGTACAAACAAATCCGTTCATGGGATATTATCTGATTTGAATTTCATCTCTTCAAAATCTGTTTTCATAGGTTCTATATAGATTTTTTTGTTATCCGTTTTGTCAGAAATGCTTTGATATACTGGTGTTTCTATTATATTATCAATGGAATGCGTTATTTTATCAATAATATTATTAATTACTACTTCATGTTCGCTATCTTTTATTTCTTTATGAAAATGCTCTATTAACCCTATTAATTCTCCTTCTGATGCTTTTTTTTTATCTCATTCTTGATATCATTTCGAATAATCTCTTTGTAGTGAATTATAATATGGTTGTTTAATTTTATTTTCAATTATTTTTTCAAAATACATTTCTTTATATTGTTCAATTGTTATGTCTGGATTTTTTTCTTTTTCATGTAAATAGTGTGATATGATGCTGTGTATTAAATTTCATGATCGATTAGGAATTGTTTGTAATATTTTTAAAAAGAGAATATCTCGTTGCTTACTTTCTAATTCTGTTCATGGCAGATTCCTTCAATAATATGTAAAAAAGAATTTTCTCTCACATCGTCTTAATGAGGAAATTCTGCTTGGTGATCGTGATAATGGTGGTATGAACATATGGTTTATTAAAAAAAATTAAATTAAATCCCCCTCTTTTTACTTTTATTCTTTCTTTTTTAAAGGCGGAGTGATATTCATATATAGTAAGATAAAAACACATATCATCTAACGTATGCCACTGATCCGATCGTCCGTAGCGATAGCGGAGGATGTCGGATAGTGGCAGTTAGATGACCCGAAGGGCGAGCGACCTTAGGAGCGAGAGTGTTTTTGAAAAATTTATCCTTTAAAAATCGTTTTTGGTGGGCTTTTTCAACTATTTAATTTGATTTTTTTCGTTTCGATTTTTTTCAAGAGGGGTCGGGGGTGAATTGAAAAAATCGAAACACCTTATTTATCCATTTCATATTTTTTTCGTTATCATTAATCAGTTATCCAATTGTGCTATATATGTGCTTTTTACTCTACTATCACATCTAGATTTTGGTAAATGTGTTCAAGAAACTCTCTGTAAATAATTTTCCATCATATGTCAGTAGTCATTTATATTATCTGCTACAATAATTCATCAAATTTTCATTTTAGGCAAAAGTATATCCAAATATTTACCGTAGTTTTCCTTATCAGCATCCAAGAAAACAAAATCTATTTCATCTCTACTCCATTCAAGAAGTGCTTTTGATGCTTCTTTTTCAATAAGTTCAATATTTTTAGTATTTGCTTTATGAAAATTGTTTTTTGCTAAATCTATTTTTTCTTTCAATAGTTCTATTGTATACACTTTTCATCAAGTTGTAAGTGCTCATGCTGAAAGAAAAAGTGTTGAATATCAGGCAGAAGTTCCGATTTCCAAAATTATCTTTGATCTTGTTGTACTCACGAGCTCCGCCATAACCATGGCTGACATTTTTGGTACCGACCATAATCAAATTTTTTCATTTTTTTCCTTTCTTCAAAAAGTGTGACTTTGATTGGAAATCTCCAAAAATCGGGTTTTTTCTATATCTTCAATACTTCTAATCACTTCTAGATATTTTTCTGGTATATTAACAAAACTATTTATTTCAACATCAGAAAAATCCAATCTTTCTAAAATTAGATTTGCAATAAATTTCGCCTCACTTTTGTTGAATTCTTCTGTAGTCATGTATAATATTATTTGAAATTTAAAAGACCGTTTCAGGTGTTGATTACCAATACAGAATGTATATTTGGATCAAATTCAGGATGAATATCTTTTAATCTATGGAGTATAGCGAATCAACTTGTTCAACTGGCTTCTGCTGTTATATTATTTTCTTTCAATATTTTCATAGCATCAATAATTTCTCAATCCTCAACATGATAGACTAAATATGGTTTTCTCTCTCTTCATTTTCTGTCATTATCATCATGTTTTGTCCATCAACTACCTTTTTCTCTCAAAGATTTTACATCTACCCAAATAGGTCAATACAACATAATTGCTATTGTATCGGGATTTCACGAACTGACTGGTACAACTTTTGTTTTTAATTTTTTGTCATTAATATGGTCAATTATTTCATTACATAATATTCCGGCTCAGAACGGTACGATCACATAATCTGGTGCTTCTTTCAATTGCTCTATAGCTTCTATTATTATATTTACATATGCTGGACGATTCAATCATTCTGTAATATCAATAAATTTATCTAAAATTTTTCCGTGTTCTCTAGCAATTTTTTCCAAGTCTTTTTCACGATATATTTGAGCTTTCAAGTCAATTTCTATTATATCACAGTTTTCTCATACTTTTGATAATACTTTTTCAGAACTAATTTTATCTCATTCTGTATTTGGTCAAAATGGTTTATGTACAATTTCAGGAGGTACAAAACAAACTGCTTTTACTATCTCTTGATCATATTTCTTGTTTAATTCATTACAAAAATGTCACATACTGAATGCTGTATTACCGTACGAAATAGATCAAAAAGTTGTCTTTTCAAATTCATTATTACCATTTATTGCATCAACAATAGGATGAATCATCTCAAATGCCAATCTATCTTTAAATGTATAGGTAGGATTTTTTGTCTCATCTTTCATAAATAAGTTGCTGACTCCAAATAAATTTTTTAGTTTAATTATTGGAGTATTGCCAGGTTTTGTTATACTGATAGACATGATGCTATATATGTAAGAAATAAAAATAATTCCTTATTCTCCCCTCCTTTAAAATAGAGAAAAATCAAATTTCCTTATAATTAAAAGCCCACCAAAAACAAATCAACTAACCAAATTTTTCAAAAATATTTCATCTAACGTTTGCTGCTGTACCGATGTGCCGACTTTCCATTGAAATCTATTTGGTCGGGATATCGGGTAGCAGCTGTTGAGTGACCGAGCATTCATTGCGAGGTTTGCGTCTTCTTTTTAATGAGATATGTCTTTTTTGATTTCATTTTTTGAACGGGGATTTTTATGTAATGGAAATATATTTATGTGTACTGGATTTTCAATCATTAAAAAAAGCTACTTTGTGTTTCAAAATAGCTTCTTAATAATTTCATTTTGATGGGGCTATTTGTAATGCAGATACATTATAATTTGTAGCACTATTATAACCTGAAACCAGGATCTATCAGCTGCTAATTTATAATCTGGTTTTTCTTTAATCATTTGATATATGAAATTCCCCACAACATTACCAAATGTTCCTGCTATTAGTATTGCAATCATTTTTATTAAAATTTTCACAGGTTGATTTATCTCCTGATACTTGACTTATACTTATTTTGTGATAAATTGCAAGAGAAAATTCAATAAAATCCCCGTTCTTGAAAATCAAAAAAGATTCCGATTTAGTTAAAAAGAAGATGTCACTCAACGTCCGCTTCTCGTCTGACGTGCCAAGTATGTGCAGACAGAAGCTGTTGTCGGATTGTCTACTTTTTGTTATTTATATTTAGAGAGTGGTGATTTGACTTCATTCACTATAGG